>Ga0233403_10000481_pt1 | contig 18717 bp, 4 predicted proteins | sample Na_oxic_1_MG_FD_179866 | JGI IMG/M metagenome (GOLD analysis project Ga0233403, IMG submission 179866) | Seawater microbial communities from Saanich Inlet, British Columbia, Canada - Na_oxic_1_MG | ecosystem: Environmental > Aquatic > Marine > Inlet | place: Canada: British Columbia | collected...
TCTGTACAAGTTGGCTCCAGACAGTGCTGCGTACAATATCATGTACTCTGCTAGGCTACAATCTGACCTTAATATTGAAGCATTACGTCAAGCATTTACGCAATTGATTGAACGTCATTCTATTCTACGCACTACTTACACTACACTTAATGATGAACCAATTCAACAAGTTCATAAAAAACCGTTAATTCATTTTAAAGTTATTGAGGGGAGGCATTGGAGTCAAGAAGATTTAAATAATTGGATATCTAAAGAAGCAGATCGACCTTTTGATTTAGAACAAGGGCCAGTGTTACGAATTGAATTAACGGAATTTTCTGAATCTGCTTATCCTATTTTATTGTTGACAGTTCACCATATTGCTATGGATTTTTGGTCATTTGATATATTCAACAATGAATTGGAAATTTTTTATAATGCTATTCACTCAGGTGAATTGGTTGACTTACCACCTTTGCAGTGGAATTATAAGAACTATGTTAGTTGGGAAACCGAAATGTTAGCTAGTGGCAAAGGTAAGCATTTACTAACTTACTGGCAAAAACAGTTAGATGGTGAGTTGCCGGTACTGAATTTACCTACTGATTATCCACGCCCTCGTATTCAAACCTATAATGGTACAAACTATGATTTTGAATTGGATGAAAAAACTACTCAACAACTTAGAGATTTTTCTCAAGAAACTGGTAATACATCTTATATGATTTTGTTAGCAGTATTCCAAGTATTGCTATCCCGTTATACTGCACAAGAAGATATTCTGATTGGTTCACCTATGTTGGGACGTAATCGTAGTGAATTAGAAAATATGCTGGGCTATTTTGTTAATCCAGTTGTTTTGCGTACTCAACTACATGGCAATCCTACTTTCAAACAATGGCTTGATAATGTTCGTCATCTAGTGTTAGAAGCATTAGAGCATCAAGACTATCCATTTGGTCTCTTGGTAGAACAACTTCAAATTGAACGTGATTCGAGTCGTTCGCCGTTATTTCAAGTGGCGTTTGCTTGGGATAGACCACGTAGTAACCAATTGGCTTTAAGTGGAAATAATGGTGAGCAGTCAGAAAGGCTTATTATTGAAACTTTAGCTACTGGTCAAAGAGGTTCTGCGTTTGATTTAACTTTAACAGTATATGAAAGTGAGCGTTTTTTCAATTGTCAGTTGACTTATAACACTGATTTGTTTGAACAAGCAACAATAAGTCGCATGGCTGGGCATTTGCAGACTTTAGTTACTGGTATTTTAACCAATCCACATCAACGCTTGTCCAAATTACCTCTACTTACCCAAACGGAATACCAACAATTCTTAGCATGGAACGATACTAAAGTTGATTATCCCCAAGATAAATGTATCCATCAACTCTTTGAAAGCCAAGTGGCAAAAACTCCGGATGCAATTGCGGTAGTTTTTGAAAACCAACAACTTACTTATTCTGTTTTGAATCGACGTGCTAATCAGTTGGCTCATTATTTACAAACATTAGGGGTAAAGCCGGAAGTTTTGGTGGGTATTTGTGTTGAACGTTCCTTAGAAATGATTATAGGATTGTTGGGTATTCTTAAAGCTGGTGGAGCTTATGTGCCGTTAGACCCAAGTTATCCTAAAGAACGTTTGGCTTTTATGTTGGAAGATGCGCAAGTGCCGGTGTTGTTAACTCAAAATAAGTTGATTGAACAATTGTCAGAACATCAAGCACAAGTTGTTTGTTTGGATACTGATTGGGAAACTATTTCTCAATGGAGTGAAGAAGATTTGGTTAGTGGAGTTCAGGCTGAGAATTTGGCTTATGTGATTTATACGTCTGGTTCGACTGGTAAACCTAAAGGTGTTCAAATCGTTCACCAATCGTTGACCAACTTCTTAATTACCATGCAAGAATCTCCGGGATTAACCGAACGAGATATTCTTTTAGCTGTAACAACTATCTCATTTGATATTGCGGCACTAGAACTTTATTTGCCATTGATAGTGGGAGCACAGATTACCTTAATTAGTCGTCAAATGGCCTCGGATGGTGTGCAACTGTTAGAAACATTGGATAATTCTAATATAACAATTATGCAAGCCACTCCAGCTACTTGGCGTTTGCTTTTAGCTAGTGGTTGGGAAAAGACTCCTCATTTAAAAGTTCTAGTCGGTGGTGAAGCGTTACCCAAAAAGCTTGCTAAACAATTACTAGAAAAAAGTGCATCAGTTTGGAATTTATACGGGCCAACCGAAACAACTATTTGGTCTGCTACCTATCAAGCAAAAATTGATTCATTGGTTAACCAAGTACTTGATACATCTGAATCTATTGGTTGCCCCATTGCCAACACTCAAATATATATTTTAGACCGCTATCTTCAACCAACTCCTATCGGTGTTCCCGGTGAATTACATATTGGCGGTGCTGGTTTAGCTCGTGGATATCTCAACCGTTTAGAACTCACTAAAGAAAAATTTATTCCCAATCCTTTTAGCGATGAACCTAACGCATGTCTCTACAAAACTGGTGACTTAGCTCGCTATTTGCCTGATGGCAATATTGAATATTTGGGTAGAATTGATAACCAAGTCAAAATTCGTGGTTTTCGGATTGAACTAGGTGAAATAGAAGCAATATTATCTCAGCATCCCACCGTGCAAGAAGGTGTGGTAATAGTCCAAGAAGAAACCTCCGGCGATAAACGTTTGATAGCCTATCTTGTTTCAACTCAAGAACAAGTAAATATTGGAGAACTACGTAGTTTCCTCAAAGAAAAACTCCCATATTATATGATACCATCGGCTTTTGTCTCTTTGGAAACCATGCCTTTGACTCCTAATGGCAAAATAGACCGTCGTGCTTTGACTCAATTATCAGTGAGCGGTGAACAATTATCAACAGAAAAGTTTGTTGCACCGGCTACCTCAGAAGAAGAACAGTTAGCCAAAATTTGGGCTGAAGTTTTAGGAGTTGAACAAGTAGGTATTAACGATAACTTCTTTGATTTAGGTGGTCACTCATTACTAATAGTTCAAGCTCAAGCTAAATTGCAACAGCTTGTTACCAAAGATATTTCAATAGTTGAACTATTTGAATATCCTACTATACACACCTTGGTTCAACATTTATTTCCAAGTAAAAAGGTGCCATCATCTAATTCCCAATTAAAACAAGAAAAGAATCAACTTCATAGCAAGAAACTATCTAATGATATAGCTATTATTGGTATGGCCGCTCATTTTCCGGGAGCCACCGATATAGAAACATTCTGGCAAAATTTGCGTGAAGGAGTAGAAAGTATAACGTTTTTCGAGGAAGCAGAATTACTATCTGCTGGTGTAAATGCTGCAACCCTGAATAAACCCAACTATGTCAAAGCTAATGCAATTTTGGCAGATATAGAAAAATTTGATGCAGAATTCTTCGATTTCAATCCCAGAGAAGCTGAAACAACCGACCCACAACATCGCTTGTTTTTAGAATGTGCTTGGGAAGCGATTGAAAATGCTGGTTATGACGTAGAGACAGATGAACATGCTATTGGGGTTTATGCCGGTGTGGGTATGAATACTTACCTACTCAACAATATAGCTCCAAATCATGATCTTTCTGACCCAATGGAAAATTATCAATTGATGATTGGCAATGGTAACGATTTTCTATCCACGCGCGTGTCTTACAAACTCAACCTTAAAGGGCCAAGTATTGATATTCAAACTGCCTGTTCCACTTCATTAGTAGCTGTTCATTTAGCTTGCAAAGCTTTACTCAACAATGAGTGCAATATGATTTTAGCTGGTGGTGTTTCTATTCGAGTTCCACATAAGACCGGTTATTTATACCAAGAAGGTATGATTCTTTCGCCAGATGGACATTGCCGTGCTTTTGATGCTAAAGCACAGGGCACAGTGGGTAGTAACGGTGTTGGGATTGTGATTTTAAAAAAATTAACTGACGCTATAACTGATGGTGATTCTATCCATGCTGTTATTAAAGGTTCTGCTATTAATAACGATGGTTCGGTAAAAGTGGGTTATACCGCTCCAAGTATTGAAGGTCAAACGGCGGTGATTACAGCAGCACAAGCAGTTGCCGGAATCGAATCTGAAACGATTAGCTACGTAGAAACGCATGGAACTGGTACGGTACTCGGCGATCCGATTGAAATTACTGCATTGAATAAAGCATTTCAAGCCACTACACAGAAAAAAAGCTTTTGTGCGTTAGGTTCAGTAAAAACCAATATTGGGCATACGGATACTGCGGCTGGGGTAGCGGGGCTAATAAAGACAGTTCTTGCCCTAAAACATCAATTATTGCCGCCTAGCTTACATTTTGAACAACCTAATCCGCAAATTGATTTTGCTAATAGTCCTTTTTACGTTAACACTGAACTTTCAGAATGGAAAACTGATAATAATCTGCGCCGGGCTGGTGTTAGTTCTTTTGGTATTGGCGGAACTAATGCTCACGTCATCCTTGAAGAAGCACCTTTAAGTGAAAAGTTAAAAGTTAAAAGTGAAAAGTGTTGGCAATTGTTGGTGTTGTCGGCTAAAACTGCTACGGCTTTGGATAAGGCAAGTGCTAATTTAGCTACATATTTAGAACAACATGCAGATATTAACTTCGCAGATGTAGCTTATACATTGAGTATAGGTCGTAAGGCTTTTAATCATCGACGTGTGTTGGTTGTGCAAAAAGTAGATGATGCAATTACTGCTCTTACCAGTCTTGACCCAACTCGTGTTTTTAGCAGTTTCCAAGAACCAAAATCACGAACTGTTTGCTTTATGTTTTCCGGGCAAGGAGCACAATATGTTAATATGAGTTTGGAACTTTATCAACATGAGCCAATTTTTAAAGAAACAGTCGATTTTTGTGCGGAATATTTGCAACCTATTTTGGAACTTGATTTGCGTGAAATATTGTATCCTAAATTGACTGGAGAACAAGCTTTAGAGAAAGCCACCCAACAACTTAATCAAACATCTATCACGCAGCCAGCTTTGTTCGTAATTGAATATGCTCTTGCCAAACTATGGATGGAATGGGGAGTTTATCCGGCTGCTATGATTGGTCATAGCATTGGTGAATATGTTGCTGCTTGTCTTGCTGAAGTATTTTCTTTAGAAGATGCTTTATCATTAGTGGCGATGCGCGGTAAAATGATGCAAGATATGCCGCATGGTACAATGCTTGGTATTTCATTATCAGAACAAGACCTTCAAAGCTTTTTACATGATGGGGTTTCTTTAGCAGCAGTAAATGGGTCAATTCGTTGTGTGGTGTCGGGTTCTCCAGAAGCAATGGAAACTTTACAAAATCAATTGGCAGAAAACGGAGTGGATTGCCGACCTCTGCACACTTCTCATGCCTTCCATTCTGCAATGATGGAACCTATATTAGAACCATTTACAAAACAAATTAAAAAAGTTAAGTTGAATCCGCCCAAAATACCTTACGTATCTAATCTTACTGGTACTTGGATTACAGAAGCTGAAGCAATTAATCCTGACTATTATGCTCAACACTTGCGTCAAACAGTACGCTTTGCTGATGGTTTGCAAAATTTATTGGAGGAATCAGGGCAAATCTTATTAGAAATTGGCCCCGGCCAGACATTAGCGACATTAACCAAACAGCATCCAAATAAAGTATCAGCTCAAGCTATATTACCTTCATTGCGTCATCCGCAAACTAATCAATCCGATATGGCATTTTTGTTAAATAGCTTGGGTAAGTTTTGGTTAGCTGGTGGTTCTATATCTTGGGCAAAGTTCTATGCTAATGAGCGTCGCTATAGAATTCCGTTACCAACCTATCCTTTTGAACGGCAGCGTTATTGGATTGAACCTCCCAAACATGATAGCCATGCTTATCAATCTGTGTCATTGGAAATATCAGATAAGGCTAACTTATCTGAATCAACCCACCAACGGCCTCAAATAAATAGTGTTTATGTTGCCCCTCATAACGAACTTGAGGAAAAATTAGCTGATATATTGCAGATATTCTTAGGCATTGAACAAGTGGGAATATATGATGACTTTTTTGAGTTAGGCGGAGATTCTTTATTGGCTACGCGAGTTATTTCTATGGTACGTGAAGTTTGTGAAGTGGAGTTGCCTATACAGATATTGTTTGAACAACCTAATGTTGCTCGTCTTGCCGAATCTATTGAAGCGTTCATGGCAACAGAACAACAAGATACCTTGGATTCAGAAGAGGAAATAGGAAGATTATGAAAACTATTGAAGCATTTTTATCTTATCTTAACCGTTTAAATATAAAAGTTTGGAACGAAAAAGATGAGTTATGCTATAAAGCTCCTAAAGGTAGCATGACTCATGCTTTACGTGCTGAATTAGTTGAACGCAAACCAGAAATTCTCACATTCCTAAAAGAAAATAGAATCGCACGTTCAAATTTGCCACCTATTCAACCGGTACCACGAGATAAAGAATTACTCTTATCCTTTGGGCAAAAGAGACTTTGGTTTCTCAGTCAATTTGATAATGGAAATGCTGCATATAATGAGCGGGTTGTTTTATCTTTAAAAGGACACCTGAATGTAACGACTTTAAAACAAAGTTTGCAAGAAATAGTGCAGCGTCACGAAATATTGCGTACCACTTTTTCAACGATAAACGAAAAGCCAGTCCAGATAGTTCATCAGCTATCAGCTATCAATTATCAGTTATCAGTTATTAATTTACAGCAATTGTCACCAGAAAAACAAGATATTGAAGTACGTAGGTTAATTAATGAAGTGACACAACACCCCTTTGATTTGTCCAAAGGTCCCTTACTTCGCACCACATTATTGCAGCTAGGTGTTGACTCTTATGTTCTACTGTTTAACGCGCATCACATCATTTTTGATGGTTGGTCAGTGGGAGTATTTTTTCGTGAATTATCGACACTTTATGATGTTTTCTCCCAAGACCAACCTTCCCCTTTATCACCATTGCCTATTCAATATGCCGATTTTGCTCATTGGCAACAGCAATGGTTGCGTGATGATGTATTGGAACAGCAATTGGGTTATTGGCAACAGCAACTAGCCAATATACCGTCTCTGCTTAAGTTACCCACTGATCATCTGCGTCCGCCAGTACAAACTTTACGGGGGGGTATTGAATCTTTGACTCTAACCTTTGAATTGACTAAACAGTTGAAAACTCTCAGTCAACAGTCAGGTACAACTCTATTTATGACGTTATTGACAGCTTTTGCTATTCTACTCTATCGCTATAGTGGTCAATCAGATATTATCATCGGTTCTCCTATTGCTAACCGTACTAACAGTCAAATTGAACTTCTCATTGGCTTCTTTGTGAACACTTTGGTTTTACGCATAGATTGCCAATATAATCCATCTTTTACTGATTTACTTAGACAAGTTAGACAAACGACTTTAGAAGCTTATGCTAATCAAGACATACCATTTGAAAACTTGGTTGATAAACTTCAACCTGAAAGAAACCTCAGCTATTCTCCCATATTTCAAGTAATGTTCGTGTTACAGAACGCAACATTTGGTAATTTAGAATTATCAAATTCAAGCATAACTCCAATTTTTAAGGAAAGCGTGACCGCCAAATTTGATTTATTATTGTCAATGGAAGAGACAGCTCTAGGACTTACTGGTACATTTGAATACAATACCGATTTGTTTGAAACGATTACGATAACTAATTTGATTAGACATTTTGAAACCTTATTGGAAAACATTGTTAGTGCTCCACAACAACAGATTGGTCTATTACCTTTACTTACGGAATCTGAAAAACAGCAAATATTAGTATGGAACAATACTAAAGTTGGTTATCCATCAGATAAATGTATCCATCAACTCTTTGAAATCCAAGTTGCAAAGACTCCAGATGCGATAGTGGTAGCTTTTGAAAACCAACAACTAACTTACTCTGTTTTGAATGGATGTGCTAATAAATTAGCCAATTATTTACAAACATTAGGGGTAAAACCGGAAGTTTTGGTGGGTATTTGCATTGAACGTTCCTTAGAAATGGTTATAGGACTATTGGGTATTCTTAAAGCTGGGGGAGCTTATGTACCTTTAGACCCCAGTTATCCTAAAGAACGCTTAGCATTTATGTTGGAAGATGCCCAAGTGCCGGTTTTATTGACTCAAAATAAGTTAGTTGAACAATTACCAAAACATCAAGCGAAAATTGTTTGCTTAGATACTGATTGGGAAGTTATTTCTCAATATAGTAAAGAAAATCTGGTTAGTAAAGTTCAACCTGAAAATTTGGTTTATGTGATTTATACCTCGGGTTCGACGGGTAAACCTAAAGGTACGGCTGTTTATCATCAAGGATTTACAAACCTTGTTAATTGGTTTGTAACTTACTTTAAACTGATAGCAACTGATAGTGTCCTTATTATTTCGCCATTTAGCTTTGATCTTACTCAGAAAAATTTTTTTGCGCCACTTATAAAAGGAGGACAATTACACTTTTTGTCTCAACCATATTACGATCCTAAGCAAGTTGCTATAACCGTTACGGAACAAAAAATCACTTGGTTAAACTGCGCACCTAGTGCGTTTTATCCACTCCTAGAACCAATCGAAAAAGATACCTTCCATAATTTGGCCTCATTACGCTATATATTTCTAGGAGGAGAACCAATTTCTTTAACTAGACTTTTACCTTGGTTACAATCAACTGTCTGTCAAGCGAAAGTTGTCAACACTTATGGCCCCACTGAAGCTACAGATATTTGCACAGCGTATATACTGGAGCAACCAGAACTATTTTTAGACAAAACGATACCAATAGGTAAACCTATCTTTAATGTTGATGTCTATGTTCTAGACAAATATCTTGAATTGTTACCAATTGGAGTAGCTGGTGAATTACACATTGGTGGTACTGGTTTGGCTCACGGCTACCTTAACCGCCCAGAATTCACGAAAGAAAAATTTATTCCTAATCCTTTCAGTGCTGATCCAAAAGTACGTTTATACAAAACTGGTGACTTAGCCCGCTATTTACCTGATGGCAATATTGAGTACTTGGGTCGAATTGATAATCAAGTCAAAATTCGTGGTTTCCGGATTGAATTAGGCGAAATTGAATCTGCACTGTCTAAACATCCCGCAATAGGAGAAGCAGTGGTTGTTAAAACAGAGCAAGATATTGACAACCGTTTGATAGCTTACATTGTACCAAGTCTACAAAAAAAGTCATCTGTTATTAATCAAAATAGTAGCAGTGAAAAAATCCTTGTTAATCAACTTAAACAATGGGAAAAAGTCTTTGATGAGACCTACAAACAGTCTAGGCTTGATATTGAGCCAACATTTAATACTGCTGGTTGGAACGATAGCTACACTGGTAAACCTATTTCGAAAGAAGGAATGCAAGAATGGGTAAACGGTACTGTGGAACAAATTTTGGCTTGGAATCCTAAGAATGTTTTAGAAATTGGTTGTGGGATGGGTATGTTGTTATTTCAGATTGCGCCCCACTGCACTAGTTATGTTGGTACTGATATTTCTTTAGAATCTCTACACCATATAGAACAACATAAGAAACAATTGGGAGCGAATGGAGCACAGGTAAAACTTTATCAAAAGATGGCTGATAATTTCGATGACATTAAAACAGAATCTTATGATACCATTATCCTTAATTCTGTGATCCAATATTTTCCTAGTATTGATTACTTTTTAACTGTTTTAACCGGTGCAGTAAATCTAACAAAGCCCGGCGGATTAATCTTCATTGGTGATGTTCGTAATTTATCACTTTTGGAAGTTTTTCATACAGATGTCCAATTACAGAAAGTACCGCTTTCATTTTCTATACAACAATTGTGGCAAAATGTTCAAGAAAATATGAAATTAGAGACAGAATTAGTTGTTGATCCTGATTTTTTTCTAGCTTTAAAACAGTATTTTCCACAAATTAACCATGTCAATATTCAACTAAAAAGGGGGTATCACCATAATGAAATGACCCAATTTCGTTATGATGTTACTTTACATATTGGAGAAAATTCTGAATTGGTTGAAATTCAATGGCAAGATTGGCGACAAAAAGAATTGACTTTGTCTACAGTACGCCATCTTTTAGAAGAAAGTCAACCGGATATAATTGGTTTTAAGCAAGTACCTAATGCCCGTCTTTTAGCTCAAGCCAAAATTGTAGAACGGTTCGCAACTTTTGATGACACGACTGCGGTAGCAGAATTGCGTGAAATAATAAACGACAATAAGAATGATGGTATAGAGCCAGAAGAATTTCGAGCGTTAACTCATGATTTGCCTTATGTTACTTACATAAACTGGTCTAGAGATAGTCATCATGGTGATTATGATGTGATCTTTCAACGTTGTTTACCAGAGCAAGTTTTTTATGGTGTATTTCCTCGTTTTTGGGAAGCCAACACTGAAAAAAGACCTTGGCATACTTATGCCAACAATCCACTTCAAAAACAATTCATGTCTCAATTGGTAATGGAATTACCCGATTTTCTTGGGCAAACTTTACCTGATTATATGGTACCATCAGCTTTCATTCCATTGGAAAAAATGCTACTAACACCCAGTGGTAAAATAGACCGTCATGCACTTTCGCAATTATCAGAAAACGGGTATCAGTTAGCAAAAGAAACTTTTGTTGCACCTCGCACACCAGAAGAAGAGTTGTTGGCTGGTATTTGGGCTGAGATTTTAACTGTTGGACAAGTTGGCATTAATGACAATTTCTTTGAATTGGGTGGACATTCTTTACTTGCTGTTCAAGTTGTTTCTCGGATTTGTAAAGCATTTTCTATTGAGTTGCCACTCCAATATATATTTCAATCACCTACGATTGCTGAAATGGCCCAAGCAATTGAGCAAATACGTCAGACAGGAATAGTTGCCACGAAAACAGTCATCGACTTTAATGCTGAAGCAGTTCTGGATTCAACTATCCAGTTACCATCAGCACCGGTTGAAGCTATTGCAAAGCCGCATTCTATCTTCTTGACTGGAGCAACTAGTTTTCTTGGTACCTACTTACTCTATGAACTTTTGATACAAACCACAGCAAATATCTATTGCCTCGTTCGTTCTTCCAATGCCGATGAAAGCAAACAGAGACTCCAAAGAAAACTTGAAAGCTATTTAATTTGGAATGAAACTTTCAATTCCAGAATCATCCCAGTTATTGGAGACTTATCCGAACCATTGTTAGGATTATCAGAATCACATTTTGATCATCTTGCCAGTTGGATCGATGTAATTTATCACAATGGTGCTATGGTAAATTTTGTCTATCCTTATTCAGAATTAAAAGCAACCAATGTTTTCGGTATTCAAGAAATACTTAAATTAGCAAGTAAAATAAGGGTTAAACCGGTGCATTTCATCTCAACCATTGGCATTTTTCCAGCAGAGCACAGCAATTCTGGAGTTGTTCAAGAGTCTGATATTGCTGATATCCAAAAACTTGACGATGGTTACTCTCAAAGTAAGTGGGTGGGGGAAAGATTAATGATGCATGCTCGTGATAGAGGTCTTCCAATCTGTATCTATAGACCAAGTAGAGCAATTTGGCATAGTCAAACAGGTATTACTCATTTAAATGATTTGTTAAACAGAGCTATCAAGGGCTGTATTCAACTTGGAAAGACTCCATGTTGGAAATTTGAAGACAATATGCTACCAGTGGACTACGTGAGTCATGCTATTATCCATCTTTCTCAACAAAATGAATCATTGGGAAAAACTTTTCATTTAACTAATTCATGTCTTATTGGTTGGGACGAGCTGTTTAACTGGTTTCGCTCTTTGGGCTATCAACTTGAACAGATTTCAAATACCCAATGGCGAAATGAACTTGGTAGCCAAAAGGAGAATGCTTTGTTCCCACTTTTATCTATGTTCTATAAAGAGAGTTTATCTGAACACCAACAAATCAGATGGCCACAATTTGATCGCCAAAATACAATTGAAGGATTAGCAAACACTGACATTGTTTGTCCATCCATAGACACCAAATTATTTGATATCTATTTTTCTTATTTGAGGAAGAGTGGCTTTTTGAAGGCACCATCGCTATATCGTTCGTAAAGAACTAACCAAATTGACGGATTAAAAAGATGATTATATTTATCCAGAAAAGTTTTGCTTTGAATAAAGACCTGTCAGGTTTTCAAAACCTGACAGATCTAGCCTGAACTTATCTAGATATCTATAATGTGTAGTATATCAATACTTTCGCCAATGTCAAAATTTATTGTTTCGGGAATGAGGTACGATTTCCCGAAACCCAAGCAACGTAAGAGTTTCGGGAAATCCGCTTCGCTCCATTCCCGAAACAACTATATAATTGGTGAAGGTATTAGTATATGCGAAGTACTTTTTCTATGAGAACAAATTTTGCAGCCTTTTATGCTGATTCTAGCGGATTCTGTTGATAACTTTTCGTAGCAAATCTTTCCCTACCTTTAACCTCGTTGAGGTTGAAATGCAGTGAATGGAACAAAAATAGGAGGAAAATAATTGGCAAAACCATGACGAATTTAACACCCCAGCTTATAACTGAAGTACCTTAACAAAAGGAAAATAACAAATGATTGAACATTATGGCCAATGGGTTATTCGTTGGCGTTATTTTATTATCATAGCAACACTAGTTTTGGTGTGGCTAACTACTATGGGTTTTCCCCTACGATTTGATAACGATTATCAAGCATATTTTAGTGAGACAAATCCGGATTTAATCGCTTTTGAAAACCTACAAAATACCTACACCAAAAACGACAATATTATGTTTGTGTTGGCTCCTAAAGATGGGCAGGTATTTACCAACCAAACCTTGGATGCCGTAGAATGGCTTACCAAAGAGGCTTGGCAAATTCCATATTCTAGCCGAGTTGATTCTATCAGTAACTTTCAACACACTCGTGCTGAAGAAGACGATCTTATTGTAGAAGACTTAGTCACTGATGCTTTAGCACTTTCTCCCGAAGATATGGTAAAAATCAAAGATATTGCTCTTGCTGAACCACAACTTCTTAATATGCTAATTTCATCACGAGCACATGTCACCGGAATTAACGTTACCGTTCAAGTGCCGGGCATACAACCAGAAACTGAAGTTCCTGAAATAGTTACATTTGCACGTGATATTGTCAAACAACTAAATACTCGTTACCCTCATATTGATGTACATCTCATGGGTGTAATGATGTTAAATGATGCTTTTATGAGTGCCACTAGTAAGGATTTAAGTACATTGATACCGGCGATGTATATTGTGATTCTTGTTATTTTATGGTTATTATTACGCAGCTTTTCTGGAACATTTGCTACTTTCTTAGTAATTTCTTTTGCCATAGTTGGTGCAATGGGATTGGCTGGCTTATTTGGAATGGTTTTAACTGGCTCTTCAGCACTCTCCCCCAATATGATTCTTACCTTAGCTGTTGCTGATAGTATACATTTTTTAATTACCGTTCGCCACAAAATGCAGGTCAATGGCTTAGAAAAACATGCGGCAATTGTAGAAAGCCTCCGTGTCAATTTTAAACCAATTTTCCTGACTAGTTTGACTACTGCTATTGGCTTTTTAGCCATGAATTTTAGCGATGTACCACCCTTTCATACTTTAGGTAACATTGTTGCAATTGGAGTAACAGTTGCTTTTATTCTCTCAATATCTTTTTTACCGGCACTTATAGCAGTTTTACCGGTACGTTGGAAAAAGCAAGTTGGAGCAACAGTATCAGTAATGGATCACCTTAGTAACTTTGTAGTAGCTAAACGGACGGTATTATTATGGAGTATGGCTACTATTACAATATTGCTCATCTCTTTTGTGCCCCATAATGAATTAAATGACGACCTTTTAAAATATTTTGATGAAACTTTTGAGTTTCGCCGAGCCACTGATTTTGTTGCTGAAAATCTTACTGGTACTTACGCTATTCAATATTCTCTAAATGCTGGCGAAGCAGATGGTATAAGTAAACCTGAATTTTTGCAGTTCGTAGCACAATTTGCTGAATGGTATCGCCAGCAACCAGAAACTACCCATGTTAGCACCATTACTGACACTTTTAAGCGACTCAATAAAAACTTACATGGCGATGATCCAAGCTATTATCAGTTACCAGAACAGCACAATTTAGCAGCACAATATTTATTGGTTTACGAAATGTCTTTGCCGTATGGTTTAGATCTTAACAACCAAATTAATCAAGACAAATCTGCTACTCGGGTTGCTGTCACTTTAAAAGTATCAGATTTTAAAGAAATACTAGCACTAGAGCGACGCGCTCAACAATGGCTTCAACAATATAGCTTACCTTCAATGCAAACTATAGGAACTGGTACTTCGATTATGTTTTCTAGTATTGGAATCCGTAGCCTTAACAGTATGCTATTAGGTACAGCCGTCGCACTAGTTTTGATATCAATAATTCTTATTGTCGCATTGCGTTCAGTTAAATTCGGCTTAATCAGTTTAATTCCTAATATTATTCCTATTTTAATGGCTTTTGGTTTATGGGGGTTACTTGTAGGAGAAATAAGTTGGATATTATCAATAGCAGCTAGTTTTACTATTGGTATCGTAGTTGATGACACTATTCATTTTATGAATAAATATCTACATGCACGTCGCGAAAAGAGTCTTACGGCTACGGATGCAGTGCGCTATGCTTTTCATAATGTTGGTTTAGCGTTATGGGTTAATACTGTGGTATTGGTTGCCGGTTTTTTGATTTTGGCCCAGTCCCATTTTGGCAACAATTATGGTCTGGGTATCATAACAGTAATAACAATTATTATAGCTTTGTTGGCCGATTTCTTTTTTCTACCCCCATTGTTAATGAAATTAGAGGAAAAAAAGGCATGAAACGATTAGTTATTTTCTTATTACTGAGTTTATTTTCATTCGGTAGCATAGCCCAAGAGCTTATGCAGGCTATTGTTGATGCTCAAAACTCGCAAGCAAAGGGCCTTGCTATAGCCGAAATGCAGGATTATCGTAGCACCGGTTGGCAAGATTTAGAAGTTGACATGGTAATGGTTTTGCGTAATCGTAGTGGCAAAAAAACTCAGCGCGAGATGCAATCAAGATATATGGAAGTCGTTGGTGATGGTAGTAAAAGCTTATCTATTTTTGATAAACCTCGCACCATTAAAGGCACTGCTATGCTTACTTGGTCACACGCACTTAAGCCGGATGATCAATGGCTTTTTCTCCCAGCTCTAAAACGGGTAAAACGAATTTCTTCTAAAAACAAATCTGGGCCATTTATGGGAAGTGAATTTGCTTTTGAAGACCTTGCCTTGCCAATAGCTGAAAAGTATAGCTACAAGTACTTGCGTGACGAAAATTTGGAAGGGAATGATTGTTATGTGGTAGAACGTTATCCGGCTTACAAATATTCTGGTTATAGTAGGCAGACATCGTGGGTTGACAAGCAACGTTTTATTCTCCAGCGAGTCGTATTTTATGACCGCAAGAATACTTTACTCAAAACTTTGGATTTTAAAGATTATAAGCAGTATTTGGGTAAATATTGGTGGTTTGATATGTTGGTTATGCAAAATCACCAAACTGGTAAAAGTAGTACAATGTATTTCAAGAACCATAAGTTTGGTAACGGCTTTACTAATCGGGATTTTGATAAAACTGCTTTGAAACGAGTACGCTGATAATTTGAAACTTATTCCGCAACGCGGAAATTAAATGTTCTCATGCAGTGCGTCAATGCCCATTAAGTTAAGGACAAATGGGCTACCAACTTAAGCTGCGACAACATACAACATCAAAGAGTTAAGCAATTGTAGGTTGGGTTAGCTTATCAAGCGTAGCGCGATAACGTAACCCGACATTTCTTCTACCAAAATTAACGCTTTTGTCGGGTTACGTTTTTTTGCTGCACAAAAAAATCTAACCCAACCTACATGACTAGTGCATGGAGGCACAAATCCTCAATCCACCCCTTAGTACAACGGATTGGCGAGATGAACAGATTTTTTAATTGATAAAGAGTAGTTGCTATTGTCAAGACTCAATCCGTTTATTTCGTTAATCCGTTGTACTAGAGGGAGGTATGGAAATTTGTGCCTCCATGCACTAGCAAATTATTTAACTTACTCCGCAGCACGTGGGAACCAGAAAATATCTGAACTGTGATTTTTATGAACAAGACTAAATTATAGTTGTCCAGAAAAGTTTCGCACCAAACCTTCAAGGTTTCCAAAACCTTGAAGGTTTTTACCGGGAACAAAATTTTTCTGGAGGAGAATAAATGCCACAAAAATAACAATAAATATCTGAACTGTGATTCAGTATGATTAATGTGATTTTTGTGAAAAAGACTAAATTAAATATCACACCAATCATAATAAATCAAAATAAATCACAGTTCAAACCCTTAAAACCGATAATTAACCTGCATATAAAAAGCCCGCTGGACTTCATCTGGAACTATGTTAACACTAGCCATCGGAATTCCAAATTCAGGATGTTGGTTATCAAACAGATTTCTGGCCCCCAAACTAAGAGTCAAGTCTGGCCATGGCTGCCAACCTAAACGAACATCAAAGCGGGTGTAAGCAGAAGTATTTTGGTTAGGCACATTATCGGCATAATAAAATGCTGTATCAAATTCCCAATTATTAGGCAAAGTCAGCAGTGAACGCAAAGTTGCTTGGTGATGTGGTGAGTCACCTTCTTCGCTTTCTCCAGCAAAAGCTTGACTTCCCTGCAAAAGATGTAAGTGTACATCCACATAACTATACGTAGCTATCCATCTCCAGTGTTTAGTGGCTTGCCATTGAGCTGAGAATTCTAGTCCATACACTTCTCCGAACTTTTGGTTATCAAGGGTAGCAAGCAAGGTGGGTGGTAGTGGAGACATTACTAGACCAGTTGGTTCGTATGTACGTAGCTTGTCATAGTCATTATAAAATAGATTAGTGTCCAATAAAAAACGCTTGCTTAGACTAAAACGATAACCTAATTCATAAGAAATCATCTCCTCTGATTGAAACTCGTGGTTACCTATGGCTTTAAATCTTAAAGCTGGGTTAATCCATCCCTTAGATTCAGAATCTGCATCCCATCGTGAAGGAACGCGCACAGCACGTGATATTGCCACCCATCCACTGTGTTTCTCATAAGGTGTCCATAACAAACGAACTGTTGGTTGGTACTCAAAGCCGGTATAATCATTATGCTCAAATTTTGAACCTAAGGTCAGCCTTAATAAATCATTCTTACTCTGTTTTGCTTTATTTGCAGAAGTCCTAGATAGTAAGGTAAATTCAGCTTGGACAAAAGCACTATACAAACTGTCTTCGCGTTGCGTTGGGTAAAAACCAAAAATAGGCACGTTATCAAATTTATCGTGAACATAACGATAGGCTAAGCCCCAGATATATTCTTGAGTTGGATCGGGTTGCCAACGATGCTGAAAATCAAGATCATAAGTACCACGTACTTCGTCATAAAAGGTATGATAGTCACGTTCAGTCCAGTCATAATAGCTTTGCAGGATCATATCACCATTGGTTAAGTTACGTTGCCAACGCCCCAGCAGATTGAAACCAGTCATATAACTATGTCCATCAACCAAACTAGTTCCCTCCTTAGCAAATAACCAAGGTTGCTTGTCAAAACCATCATAAACATCACCTTGCACAGTAAAGTCATCACGCTTATTTGCTGCCCAATCTACCCGAAAACCACCGCGTTTCATTTGCTGGTTGTCATCCATATCTTGCCCCTGAGCATCGACAAAACTATCATGCTCATAAAATTTTCCATAAATTCGATAATGACCTTTATTAGCTATTTTACCACCATGGCGTATTCCAACAATTACTTGTTCTTCACCAGTGCCTAAACGGGTTGTCAGCAGATTGCCTTGGGTTTGGTCAGTTTTTTTGGTAATGATATTGATAATACCATTAACCGCATTAGCTCCCCATAACGAAGCCCCCGGTCCACGAATTACTTCAATTCGCTCTATATCTTCGATTAAAGTATCTTGAACATCCCAATACACCATAGCATTGAGAGTGCTATAAATGGTACGCCCATCTATCATTACCAATAATTTACTTGAAGAAAAACCATTTAATCCCCGAGCACTGATAGCCCAACGGTTGGCATTAATCCGAGCTACTTGTATCCCCGGCGCAAGACGCAGAGCTTCAGCAACATGGGTGATACCAGCCCGCCGAATATCCTCACTACTAATCACAAACAAAGCCGCCGCAGTTTCCAGCAACTTCCTACTAGTCCGAGCCGCAGAAGTAGCCTCCGGATTAAAAAACTGGATTGTGCTTAATTCCTTCAAATTAAGCTTTTTCAAACGCTTAAGCAACGCAGCCCGCTTCTTCAACTTTTCAGCACTCAGCGTAGAACTATCAACCGCACCACTACAAACCGGAGACACAACCAGCACCAAACTCAACAAAAAAAGCTGGAGCCATCCTAAAAAATAAATCTTAAATTTTTTCATCATGACGTTAACCATAACCTAATAAAGAAATTAAAAAAGTTTCCGGCTCAAAAACCTAACTCAACACTTTAAACCCTGAAACATCAACAATAAATAAAAAACCAACCAAAATTAATCAACGCCGGTGAACAATCTGCGCAATTTCAAGTAAATTAGCACTAGCTATGAGGTTAACTTTCCTAACTGTTTCCGGTGCAATCTTAAAACGTACCTCATTATTGACACTATTAAAGAA
>Ga0233403_10000482_pt1 | contig 18661 bp, 20 predicted proteins | sample Na_oxic_1_MG_FD_179866 | JGI IMG/M metagenome (GOLD analysis project Ga0233403, IMG submission 179866) | Seawater microbial communities from Saanich Inlet, British Columbia, Canada - Na_oxic_1_MG | ecosystem: Environmental > Aquatic > Marine > Inlet | place: Canada: British Columbia | collected...
AAGAGGCGAGTGGGGTTATTCTTTTAACAATATCAACCCCGTAGGGGTTGAACGTTAAGAGCAAGAGGTGAAACCTGGGGTTTTGCAAGAGCCTCTATGGGTATATTATTTTTCCGCAACCGCCTAAATCCTGGAAATCCTGATTCAGACTAATTGGAAATGGACGGCGTAACATCAGTTACTAAGGAATGATAATTTAATAAGACCCTCAACTATAGTAACATTCCTATATTTTTGTACCATTTTGAGCGTAAGCAAAAGGACTCATAAGGTTAAAAATAAAATATTTTTTGGGAATATTTTTATAGGTTGGTGGGCAAGCGGGCGATAAGGCTCGTTCCATTACCAAAAATCCTGGCACCCGCTTACCCACCCTACGAATAATTGAATTTATATAGAATATTTTTATAAGAATATTACTATAAACCGGTTTTAAAAACCGGTCCGGTTTGGCTTAAAAATTTCTCAAGTTATTAAAGCCTCATTCCTAATGATCAATGACTCATTACCGTTTAATATCCGACCGATTTTCTTATTGCATAACCCATCTCTAATTCTTTGGGCGTAGCAGCGCGAATGTCGGCTACTTCAAAAACAAATTTGACCGTTTTGCCGGCGTAAGGATGATTGCCATCAATCGTAATCATACCGTCTTCTATTTTTTTGACGATAAACTTAACAATCTGACCCTCAGAATCTTCGCCGCTCAGGCGCGTCCCTATTTGTTGGGCTTCTAGCGGAAAATAATCGACCGGTTCGGTAAACACCAAGCCTGGGTCATATTCACCAAAACCCTCATGTGGCATGAGTATCACCTCACATTTCATTCCAACAGTAAGTCCCTCCAAAGACTTTTCGACTTTAGGAAACGCACCACCGTAGCCGCCGTGCAAATAAATCAAATCATCACGATATTCTAAAATATGTTCATCATCATCAAACAACGCATATTTTAATTGTATCGCTTTGTCTTTACCCACCTTTATGTACTTAGGCTTACGCCCAAAGTGGAAAATTTGTTCAGTCATTTCCCCCCCTGAATGCTTGAACGGATGTAATCTGTATACGCTTGTATAGACTTTCAGAAAAAGAGGAGTCCAAGCTTTAGCTTGGGTGTCCAAACTGGACTCCAGCCAAAATATTTATTTGACAAACTATAGCTTATTGAGTCATCTTAGTCTAAAATCAAAATGGACTCCAATCATAGGTGTTCTGGATTTTTAAGTATTTCATCTAATGGTTAATGGTTAATGGGTTAATGGTTAATAGGTTAATAGGTTAATGGTTTTGTTAACTTTGAACGGTGTTTGGTGCTTTTTCAAAAAGCAGATAATAACAATCAAGGACTTAGTAAGGGACAAGTCTATTAGTTAAAATAATCCCGAACGCCTATATGGACTCCAATAAAAACAGTTAATTAAATAATCTACCAGGGCAACCATAAAGGATTGGGGGCAACCATAAAGGATTTGCCCCTACGGTCATTGATGGTTCGTAGGGGTAATCCCTTGTGGTTACCCCAATCCCTTGTGGTTACCCCAATCCCTTGTGGTTACCCCAATCCCTTGTGGTTACCCCAATCCGTTGCTCCAGCCCCGGATGGGTATTTTATTTTTGGCGAGTTACCTTAGATGGCACTTTGGCCAATTTATTTTTCTGAAATTCTATATAGTGATCCTAAATGATTTATAAAAAAGTTAATGGTTAATAAAATGGTTGCAAAATAACTTCGCCTAAAAAAACTCTTTGGTTTATAAATAATATTCTCTCATTTAACGGCGGCAAACCAGTCTATTAATCAACCATTAACCATTAGTTAGTCATCAGCAACTGATCTCAGTAGCAGTTCATTATTGTAACTGATTGATTTTATTAAATTGATCATCTCCAGTGCCCAAAAACTTGTCATGACAAGTTATACTAAATATACTTAAAATGAGTGAGTTTTAGAACTTGATAAATTCTATTTTTGAAAAAATAATATTTCTTTCACTTTTTACCAAACCCAAAGGTGAGCAGTATAGAACCGTCAAAGCAATGAGTCAGTATAGCAGATAAGTACTGAACCATAGTCATTGATTTATTAGAACCGAAATAATGAAGTTTCAAATGAAGTTTGGATACCCGGTTGCCCAAAATATTTTTCTAAACATCCGTATGTTTTTCCTAAATCCACCCTAAAAATTGAAATTTTCCTTATGTTACAAAAAATATTCATAGAAAAACCATAAAGAGGGTGGATTGAGATTCTGATAAGCTATTGCAAAAAAATAAAGGGTATGTTTCAATATTTTATTGCCGAATTTATCAAATAATGGTATTTATTTTTTAGATCATATTTTGGCCGAAATGGCTTTGAGTTAAGCATCTGGATAAAGTTTCGGGTATTTTTTCCCATTAACTTATGTTTTTGGGAAGGAGCCGGTTTGTACTTTCAGAAAAATAGGCTATTCGTTCTCCAATTTTTTGAACTGAACTCGGATTTTTTCTCCACCTTTTAATCATTTAAGAATATTAAAGTTAACATTCGCTTAATATAACAACTCAACCGATCAAAAACTTATTAATGACGGTTTTTTTATTATCGTTTTAGTTTTGTTTTTAGGTGGTTTAAGTTTTATGATCAACAGAATTGTTGGATAACATCGGTTAACCAAGCCCGTCAATAATAAATATGGCATTTAAATTGCTTAAATAAATTATTTAAATAAAAATTATTTATTTATCAAACAGATATAAATTAACGTCGTTTAATTAAGCGAATGAAAAGTAAACTTTATCGGAATTAAGCGTTTTTATAAAATTTTACGCCCGGCTAGAAATCCGAGCCAAGTGAAAATGTCTAACTTTTCAGCAACAGGTAAGCACTTATGAAATGGTTAATATCTTTTGGGTTAATCGTATCGATACCCTTCACTAATCAAGCCCTAGCAGACGAGTTCAAAACTCTCAGGTTTGACGACAGTGAACAGTTTTACAATCAGTTGGCAGAAGAAACGGTTCGTAAGGCGAATTTTCAAGTGATAACGGATTTTACCAGTTTGGAACAAGTCCCAAAAAAATTGAACGAACTGACCGAATTAGAAGAACATAGCGACTCATTAGTTGCTGAAGATGGCAGCTTTTCCAAAGGTGCTAAAACGACCGCGATAATGACACTGGCGGGCGCTTCTTTAGCCTCGGCGGTGAGTACCGGTGCTTTCGTCGGTTCTGCATTTATGGCCAGAAGTGTCGCAACCGGAGCCGCCGTTGGGGCTGTTGGTGGGCCGGTCGCACCAGTCACTATCGCCATTGCCGCCGGAGTCGGTGCCCTGGTTGGTTTTACCATAGGAGTCACCGTTGTAGTCATGTCGGGAGATGAGCATGAAATGACCTTTGAAATAGACAGCAGCGGCAAATTGACATTTCATGTCAAACCGGTTTAATGGACTTATTAACCAATCTGATGTCTCTATGACATCGGATTTTTTTCATTTTTATATTGATATTCGCATTAATCAAAATGGATGTGATCTTAGCTCAGCCTCGTGGCTTTTGTGCCGGGGTAGTACGTGCAATAGAAATCGTTGAACGTGCGCTGGAAATTTATCAGCCCCCCATTTATGTATTGCATGAAATTGTTCATAATCGTTATGTGGTAGACGATTTAAGAAAACGAGGGGCTGTGTTTGTAGAAACACTGGATGAAGTGCCGCATGGTGCCGTCTGTATTTTCAGTGCCCATGGTGTGGCCACTACGGTGACTAAAAATGCGGAGCAACGTCAATTACAAGTGATTGATGCAACTTGCCCTCTCGTCACCAAAGTCCATTCGCAAGCACAACGCTATGTCCGACAAGGCTTTGAATTAATTATCATCGGTCATGCCGGACACCCTGAAGTCGAAGGAACACGCGGCTGCGTGAACGGGCTGGTACATGTGTTATGTACTTCAGAAGAAGCGAAGACGTTATCGGTGACCAATCCGAATCGCATTGCTTATGTCACTCAAACGACTTTGAGTGTTGATGATACCCGTGAAGTGATTGATGCTTTAACGCAGCGGTTTCCGAATATTAAAGGCCCAGCCTTGAGTGACATTTGTTATGCCACCCAAAACCGACAAAATGCGGTGCGCGAATTAGCCAGCCAGATTGATATCTTGTTAGTAGTCGGTGCTAATAATAGCTCCAATTCAAATCGCTTGCGTGAAGTAGGTCAACTGGCCGGCGTTGGCTCCCATTTGATTGAAGAAGCGGGAGATTTACAAGCGGATTGGTTTACTAACAAGCCAAATGTCGGCATTACGGCGGGTGCCTCCACTCCGGAAGTTTTGATAGAAGGCGTACTGCAACGCTTACACGATTTTGGCATAACAACCGTTCAAACGATGCTGGGTAAAGAAGAAAATACGACATTTCGTATCCCTATGACGTTATTAGGCGATCAATCGCCTACACCTACCAAACTCATTGGTTAGTAGGCGATTGAACGCTTTTTTTTTCAACATCAACAATCACTCAATATATGGAACTATCTTCTCTCACAGCTATTTCTCCTATTGATGGCCGTTATGCGAATAAAACTATCGCGCTGCGGGCGATTTTCAGCGAATTTGGGCTGATTAAAAATCGGGTATTCGTCGAAATTCGTTGGTTGCAATTTCTATCGGCTCACCCAGAAATAGCTGAACTTAAAAACCTTGACGGTTTGAAACAGGTTGAAAGTTTATTGGCACTTGCCGATAACTTTTCGGTTGAAGACGCTCAACGAGTCAAGGACATTGAGCGCACCACAAATCATGATGTTAAGGCAGTAGAATACTTGATTCGCGAAAAAATCGCGGCTCATTCCGAATTAAACGCGGTTAGTGAATTTATCCATTTTGCTTGTACTTCGGAAGATATTAGTAACTTAGCCTATGCTTTGATGTTGCGCGAAGCGCGAAGTCAGGTCATTTTGCCAAAGATGAGGGCGGTGCTAACGGCTTTATCGAAACTGGTTGAACAATATGCCGAGATTCCGATGTTGTCGCGCACGCATGGGCAACCCGCCTCTCCGACAACTTTAGGCAAAGAATGGGCTAATGTGGCTTATCGCTTACATCGCCAATGTCAACAAGTGGCCAAAGTGCCCTTGATGGGTAAATTCAACGGCGCGGTGGGTAACTACAATGCCCATTTATCGGCCTATCCTAACCTAGATTGGGCTGCCATCGCGCAACAATTTGTGACTCAACTGGGTTTGGAATGGAATCCGTACACGACTCAAATTGAGCCGCACGATTATATGGCAGAATTATTTGACGCTATCAGCCGTTTTAATACGATACTTATCGACTTTTGTCGTGACACTTGGAGTTATATCTCATTGGGCTATTTTAAGCAGAAAACCGTTGCCGGTGAGGTAGGCTCTTCTACTATGCCGCACAAAGTCAATCCGATTGATTTTGAGAATGCGGAAGGTAATTTGGGTATTGCTAATGCGTTGTTTAGCCATTTGACGACTAAACTGCCTATTTCTCGCTGGCAACGCGATTTGACGGATTCGACCGTGTTACGCAATCTCGGTGTTGGCATGGCGCATAGTCTGATTGCTTACGATTCTTGTCTTAAGGGTATCAGTAAATTAGAAGTGAATCATTCCGTGATTGAAGCCGATTTAAATCAAACTTGGGAAGTGTTAGCGGAGCCGATACAAACTGTGATGCGTCGCTATGGAATCGCGCAAGCCTATGAACAGATGAAGGAGTTGACGCGAGGGCGGGGTATCAATCAAGAAAGTTTGCAAACCTTTCTTGCTGACTTGCCGATTCCGGAACCAGAAAAAGCGCGTTTATTGGAGTTAATGCCAGCGACTTATATTGGTAATGCCGCTGCACAAGCAAAAACTTTGGCTTCTCGCATTAAGCTTGCCCAAAGCTAAAGCTTTGGACTCCATGGTTAATAAAAATGAAACCCAGAATAGCCATTGATTTAGATGAAACCTTGGGGGCAACTGTCACAGACTCAACTTCTATCATTGGTTTTCGCCTCCGAGAGGGGTGTATCGATCTTCTTAACCAATTAGAACCGAAGTATTACTTAGTTTTGTGGACTGTTGCTCACCGTTCCTACCTTGATAAAGTGCTTGCGTTTGGATTAAAGGATTTTTTTAAAGAAACTTATTCATGGGATGAAACGGAGCAATGTTGGAAAGATGTTCGTGAAATTGATGTAGAGTTTCTGATAGATGACGATGAATACCATCGAGAGATTGCTGAAAAATATGGCATAGAGTCCCACTATCTGATTGTGCCGGCTTTTGGCAGCCCAGAAGATGATCAAGATCCGTCAGGATGGGTGCGGCAAATTGAAGCAAAATTGCTCTGATTTCCCCCCGGTTTCACCAGTTGTTGTTAATATTCTCAACCCATTATGGGTTGAGAATTGGCCATTAATTTAACAGCCCAGTTATTGTCTGCTCAGAAAATAGAAAGGCTCCCAAACACCATGTTAGACTCTCTACACGATTTACCTTTATGGGCTGACGATGAAGCACATCAACTTCTTGAAAGTCTTTGTAATGAATATCAAATACCGATAGATATTCTGCAAGACTTAGTTGTGTTAGAAAGAAAGCGGCAAGGAGATGCCAAAAGACGTAATATTACTCATGAAATCAGTCAGATTTTAGAGCGTCTTTCCTAATTGTTCGCCTATCTCCGAGCGTAAGTGACAATCAGGATTAAATATGTGGATTTCCAAAATAGAATTAACTGATTTTAAAGGTTACCAATCTCAAGTCTTTCATTTTCCAGCGCCCACTTCTGAGGCGGGAAAAAATCTGATCTTAGTCGGAGGACTGAATGGTTATGGAAAAACGACTTTACTTCAGGCCATTTATTTAGGCTTGTACGGTAAAGAAGCCTTAACCTATCTGGCGCGTGCTGGTTTGGGAGATGCTGAAAGTTATCACCGGCTTTTAGAAAAAGCCTTGCATGGCTCAGCCTTACCAGAATCTCGAAATATTATGAGTGTGTTGATTCAATTCAATACCGATATCAATCATGGTATTCAAATCAAAAGAATGTGGCATTTTAACCGAAGAGGACAATATCAGCGCGGTACCGAACAAGTGGAATTATTGCGAATACTTGATGGGCGCGACGAATTAATTCAACCGGAATTCCTGGAAGAAATCTTAGAGCAACAATTTGTGCCCGCCCATATCGCTCCTTTCTTTTTCTTTGATGGCGAAAAAATCAATGAGTTAGCCAGTCAAAACCGATTAGATCAAATCAAGGAGGGAATGGAAAGTTTATTAGGAATTGTGTTATTAAGGACCCTCAAACAAACGCTTCGCCGCTATCAAACGAATATCTCCAAAAATATCGATAAAGTTGATGAACAAAAACTCCTCGCTCAAAGCCAAGAATTAACGAGACAAGAAGAACTCTTAAAATCCTTGCAAAAGGAAAAGATTCAACTGGAACGAGTATTGGATCGTTTAAAAACGCAACGAACGGAGTTAACCAATAAAATATCGTCCCTCAACGGCGGCCTCAATGTTGCCAGTTTCAAGGAATATAGTGAACAACAAAAAAGCCTCGAAAAACGACGCGAGGACTCTCAAAAAACCTTGGACGATTTGCTGGTGACGGAATTTCCGTTTCAGTTGGTGGGACCAGAATTAATAGAACTCTATCATCAGCAACTGCTCGGTGAAATAGAAAAACTGGCTTGGGAAGCTAAAAATACCGATTTAAAACAGAATCAACAGGAATTTATGACCGGCTTTGCTCAGACGCAAACGCCAGAGATTCAGCCCCCATTAACGGCGCGTCAACAGCAAACCCTCACCATCCGCCTTGAAAAGGTGTGGCAAAATCTATTGTCTCCGCTACCAAACAATTGTGCCACCGAGATTGTTCACCATTATATCTCCATCGAACATAGGCAGAAACTATTACAGCGTTTACAACACGTTGAGTCAACGAATTATGACTTAATTAAATTAATCAAACAGATCGAGTTAATAGATAACCAAATTGAGGAGATTAAAAAACGTTCGGCAAAGCTTGAAGGTGTCGTTCAAGATGGCCGACTTGATGGCCTAAAAATCAAACTTCAACAAGTGCAGCAAGACATTGATGACAAACAAAAGACTTTAGGGCAGCTTGAACGAGAAATGACGGCCCATAGAAGTAGCTTTAATCAACTGAATGCTACTTATAAACGCCAATTTGCTAAGTTTGTTCAGGCACAACCGATGCTGTCAAAAGTGGCTAATGCTCATCAGATAGAAAAACTGATTGATGAGCTGATTCCTAAACTTTACCAACTGAAACAACAGCAACTGACAAAAGCCATTAGCGAAACTTATCAACAATTATCTCATAAACAGCAATTGGCAACGGTTGAAATTGATGACTTAGGCAATGTAACACTCCTTAGCCAAGACGGAATATTGATTGAGGTTGAGCGTTCAGCGGGCGAAAATCAGATATTTGCGACGGCTCTATTAGCCGGACTGGCGAAAGTGTCCGGTTTAAAGGCTCCATTAATTGTGGACACCCCGTTGGGCAGACTCGACAGCCAGCATCGTGAAAAACTGCTGAACTTCTGGATATCCGATAAGGAGAGACAAGTGATTTTGTTGAGCCAAGATAAGGAGATTGATGTTTTTTATTATGATAAATTTCAACCGTCTATTGCTAAAACTTATTTGCTTGAGCATCAAGAATTAGGTCATCATATTGGCAAAACAGTTGCTGTTGAAAATAGATATTTTTTCTAACCAATTCAGCCCCGGGTTTCATCCTTATCGTTATACACAAATCGATTCGGTGGGTTTCGCTACGCTCTACCCACCCTACCAAAGATATTTATTTTAAATCAAAGATTTAAAGACTTATGTCTAACGATGAGGGTTCACCTGGGGCTATTTTTCTACAATTTACTATGATGACTTATTGAGATGACAGTCGATTTAAGTTTAACAACTCTTATGACAGCGAATTTTGCGACCACTCAGGAGGCTGAGAGTTTAAGTCAACAAATGAAAATTCATTTGGGCTTATCGACTCATTATCAAATAGCCCGATTAGCACTTGGACGTTCATTGGGCGTTCAACAGTTTCCAGAGGCACCCAACTCTAAATCGTCTAAATCTATTGAGGGCCATCTTTTGTTTGGCAAAGAAGAACAATTATCTTTATTATGGATAGGTCTTATTATCACTCACTTTCAGCACTATAACTCATCATCAACCAACGATAATAAACTGGACTTATCGATCTTTCAAAAGTTAGTGCTTAGACACTGGCATCGTGGCATTCAACTGTTGGCTCAGGATTGGGAGGCGGCCGAAAGTGATTATGAACGTTTTTTACAGATATTAACCGGTTAACTTGTGTGCGGTTATCATTCTTTAAGGTAGATGAATTTGAGAGGATATGGAATGAATACTTTAAAGGGTAAAACCATTCATTTTGATGATCGCTCTCTTCATGTTGAACTTGAAAATGGCCGAATCATTTCAACCCCTATGACGTGGTACCAAGAATTACAACAAGCGTCTCTCAATCAACTGTCCAATTATCAATTTATTTGTCATGGCACCAGGATTGAGTGGGTAGAACTCGATTATCATTTGAGTATTGAAAGCATGATGGTTGCCAGTTCGCTCAAAAAAGCTGCCTGATATTAGGTGGTAGAGCGTTCTCGGTGATCACCCGATGTTAGTCTCTTGAGACGAGGGTCATTTCCTCGTCTCATCATGATAAACTTGCCGAGTAGTGGCAATCCCAATAGCCCTTTTGGCTTATTTCTGAGAATCGTTATTCTCATCAACTGGCGGCTCTTCAGTACCAAGCTCATCAACTGGCGGCTCTTCAGTACCAAGCTCATCAACCGGCGGCTCTTCAGTACGAGGCTCATCATCAACCGGCGGCGCTAAAGAACGAAGCTCGTCATCGCGCAAGCCCACTAAAACACTTTCTCCAGACGGTGCCACCCGCAATTCGCCGTAACGGGCATTGTTATAGTATTTCGCATGTCCTTCCTGAAAGAAAAAGGATTCTGCACCTAGCTGGATATTGTGCCCCCGTTTACGAAAGCGTAGCAGAATCTCATTGGCTTGCAACGGTGAACCCTCGTTATAAATTCTTTTAAAGTGAGCCACTTGTTTGTCATCCGGTTCGATAACCAAGTAGCCATCCTTTTTAACGGCTCTTAATTCGGGTAAGCTGGCAATCTTGTAACGCAGTATCATATAATCCCCCTGCATCAAAGAACGGGGGTCAACCGGTGCCAGTTCTAATAAGACCGTTGTGCCTTCAGCAAGCAGTTGTTCTTTCTGATAAATTTCAAAATTGACGATGGCCAGCACTACGATGGCCATAAGAAATACTAATAGACGACGCATATTATGCTACTCCTTCGTGCTGTGGAAAAACCTGTTTCAACACCAAACGCAGAATCAGCAATGTTAACCCGGTACTGATTAATGTAATCGACTTGATCAATAATGTGATGTTCAAATAATAATAAAAAGCGGTCAAAAACACGGTGAGGAAAACTAAGGCGAGTCCCATCAAAACACGGTTACCCCGCTGAAAACCCAATGACAGTAGAATAATAGAAGCTATGATACCGGGGCTTTGATAAAGCAATAAAGCCATCAAAGAAGTGCCGCCCAAAATGACCAAGCTTCTTGGCGAAGAAACCATGACATTGTTGGTTCGCATGATATAATATTCCACCGTCAACAGTAGTACCGTTAAGCCCCAGCTAGAATAAGCCCAAGTCACCGGCGGTACCCACTGTGAGGTTGGCAATATGGACAGAAGCAATACGATTTGTAAAGCTACTAGAAAACCATACCCCAACGGCTGATACAAAGTTTTCATCATATTATCGGTCAGGTGACGAGATTCGGCTAACCAGTACCAGGATGCCCCGATAGCCAACAGAACAATCAGAAGATGAATTCCTTCGGGAATAGCGAATTGATAAAGTAGCACGAGTGCGGACAAAGTGGCGATAAGGACGGCGATAAAGCGAAGAATGTTATCTCGATAAACGCTAATCAGGACGATTTCTAAAAACCATGCCGCTAACGCGGCGGTAATCACATCTTTATCTAAACCGATCCCAACAATAAACAAAACTTGACCGGTGAAATTTAAAGCCAGGAGTAATTGTTCGAGGAATAAGCCGTTGCGGTTAAAACGATGCAATAAAACGGTGCCAATTATTAATAGAAACCCAACCGCCATGATTGATGCTAACGATTTAACTATCTCCAATGCGAAGAAAAAACCGATAAATGGTATAACAGATAGCCATGCGCTCACCGCTATCAACGCAGTGACAAACCAAGGGGCAGGTGTTTCGGGTTCTTTAGTTATAAAAGCGTTGGCAACAAGTGCCTTCGCCTCTGGCTGCAATCGGTTTTGTGCCACTAATTCATCAATAAGAGTTCGCTGGGTCAGTTGTTCAGTCATTATTCTGTCTCCAATTGCCATGTTTTCGCCGTTTGCAGCAACCATTTGGTCGCAAAAGTGGCCTGTCCAATAACTATAAGGGCTATGAATAACCAACTGAAGGCTTCTTGAAGCGGCAACAATTCAGCAACTAGAGTCGTTATAACTATCAACATTCCTAATAAGCATGCCGCTAATAATAATAAGTCGTGTCTTCGAGTACGGTAGTACCATAAAGCCAACGCGGTGACTGCTACATACAATAATACCGCCACGGCAAACAGCGAATTTCGGTATCGGCCGTGATCCAAATCAATAATCGCTTGCAAGGTAGGTATAATAAGAACTGCCAAAGTGGCACTAAAAATGATGACCCTCAGCCAATGATTTTGTAACCAAGTCACGCCTTGCGCGTGTGCATATTCCCAAGCCAGCATGGTGGTGCCATTGAGTAAAAACAGCCATAAAAACAATTCGGTACTTGGAACATAGGGATTAATCACTTGTTCCCAATAAAGAATCAGGCTGAGGTTAAACAATACCAGTAACAATAACCACAGCGGGGCAAAGGCACTGATCAGTACCCAAGGAATAATTAAAATCGCCCAACTGAGAAAGAGATTATAAGCGTCAGCTCCGGTCTGGTAAGTTTGACCGTAAACGGCCAGCAGTGCGCCAACTAAGGTGGCTGCCGCCAGTAAGCCTGATTGACCAGAAATAAACTCAAGGCCTCTCCAACTCACAAACAAAGCTATACCCAGTATGCCGGCTTGGAGTACTCCGAATTTGACCAAATGATTCATATCGGCCCAGTTATAGGCGAAGAAAAAGATAATTCCAACGAGTAGCAAAGCGGTGCCGAGTAATAAGAGCAGATTGTCGATAAACTTCCGCCAAGCGTGAATGTCAGGAACCGTGCCAATCCGACGTAGGGCGTATTCTAGGGCCTGGTGTGTGAGGTGATTTGTCCGTGCCAGCCAATAAAGATGGTAAGAGGTGATAGGAGTTTCTAATGAATTAGGTGGCATAATGTTCCTCAAAGTTCAGTTAAAACCAAAATAGGTGCCAAAATCCGATAATGTCCTTGGATATTGATAAACGAATATAATAAATTGAAAAACAAATTTAATCAATTATTTTTCATTTCCGGAGTATTTCAGAATAAATTGGAGACCCACTTTTTTTAATTTTCTTTCGTCCCTAAAAAAATTATCTGGAATATTATAGAGTTTGTCAGATAAATACTTTCGCCCGGTTATAAATCCGAGTCAAGTTCAAAAAGTGAAGTTATTTTTATGAAAGTCTATAGCGATATTTGCGTCCCTTTTTTAAAAAAGGGCTGCTCGACATATTTAATACTACGGCATTATACTGCAAACTGCTAGAATTTGGACTTTTATTCAGTGCGCTCAAATATGTTTCGTATTATATGCAAATAACTTGCTTATCGGAGGCTCCTTATTTAAAAACTGCTTTTTATCAATAGCCTGGTTGGGGCAGTTTTTTGGCGGATTTTTCAGCTTTTGAACTAAAAAGTTTGAGGATTAACCACTTGGACATTAGCTGCTCCATCACTTGCCGTTCTTAAACCGTCCATTGGTACCGTTTCAAAAAATTAACAAATTTATTCAAAAAAAACGGTTGACAACTGAAAGACAACGGAAGTAAATATTTTTTTTTGACTCTTGGCTTCCACAATTTAAAATTTTTTAAGGAAGAGGTTATGAATAGCAGAAATAAATCCACAGCCCAAACCTCCATCAGTCTCAGCGCTGCCAACACGACAACGAAGCACGGACTCTCGACCCACACCGGTATCCGGGCGGGCGGAAAGCAGAGAAAGCGGAAACGTAAGAACGAGTTAATTTATTTGAAAGGAGCAGCGGGAGCGAGTGGTGAACTGCTGGAATAGAATAATGAAGTCTTGTAGGGGGTAGGTAAGCGGGGTGCGACTCGTTTTAGTTAAAATATTAATAAAATCATATAGATAATGAACATTTCGATTATCAGAATATGGTGAAACTCAGTCTTGTAGGGTCAATGCCATTAAGTTAAGGATTTTTCTTCAGATAACCACAACGGATTACCCCTACATCAATAATGACCAATGGGGCAATCCTTTATGGTTGCCCCCAATCCGTTATGGTTGCCCTGGTAGATTATTTTTGGCGAGTTGCCCAAATAGGGAATCGCTATAGTACACGTAGTTTACTATGTACAGCAATTATGACAGAAATATGCTTCGTGCATTCTCGTCGCGTCGTGCCAAGCGATTTTCAATCATCTGAGCCAAAAGTTTCTTAACAAAAGAGTTACTCCGGTGCAACTCTTTTGACAAGCCGGAATAGGTTAATTTATCGCCTTTTTGATGATTGGCAAGTACTTTTTCGATAGCCTTTGAGATAGCCGGTGACGGCCGCTGGTGTTCTAATTTTTCCAACAATAAACGATTGACACTTTCCAATTCGGTCACTTTTTCCAGAAGTGATGCCAGTGCCGGACTGATCACCTTTTCACGTTGGCTGCCATTGCTCAAGGTCGCCAACGCATAATGATTGAAAAGGAAAAGCGCGATGCCAAGCCATTCAAAAACACTAGCAAAAACGACCAGCGAGTTGGTTTTAACAGCTATTGCATCAAGGCCAAAAGCGGTGCTAATATTGACGATAGCGGGTAGTTGAGAGTCAACCGAAGCGGTTGTTGGCATCGCATTGTTGACCTCATCAAGCTTTCGCATCAGTTGTTGGCGCGTGTCAGCGAACACCAATTGAGAATCGATTTGAGTCAATTTGGCTTGTAACGCATTTATTTTTTGGCAATATTGGCGACGATACCAGGAGTCTTTGGTACAATTGGATGTCATTTGACCCACCGAGCGACCGGTTGACTGGTTGTTGGAATTATAAGCCGTTTGGCCTAAAATGCGATTAACTTCACTGTGCAATTGGATTTTCTCACTTTCCAAAGTCCGTGTGTTGACAACGGGTGTGTTATCGAGTGCCACTTGTAACGTGTATTGTCGCTGCTGCCGCGACTTATAAGTGTCCGATTCAATGCGAGCCTGTCGCTCATATTGAGCCAGTTGTTGAGATTGCGATGCTGAGCAGGATTGTCACCAATAAGACGACCAAGGTGCTGAAAAAATAGCCGCGTAGGTTTTTTAGATATGCCTCAATGACCAGCCGGGGCATCGCGAATTCGATAACGCTTATCACCGCAAACATGGTCGCATAGATGATGCTACCCAATTGCCCTCCAAAAAACAATGACAGACAGACGGATATGGCGGCAATCGTACCGGCCAAAAATGAAATCAGTGAGATTTGTGGTAAAATTTTCATATTACTTTAACCTCTCTTTTCTGGTAGGTTATCAAGTATTGGGGGACGCGCTAAATTGTATTTAATGCGTCCCCATTTTTTATTAAAGAACACCAAAAATATGAAGAGTACAGTTGTACTTTTTTATAATAACAATTAACCAAAAAAAGTCAATAGGAGGTTTTTCAGAAAAATTTTTTTGAATGGACAACAACCCGGCCACTTTTTTTTGAATGGACAACCGGGGAGTAAGCGCACAGAAGGGGTTGAATGTGAAGAGCAAGAAGTGAAAGCTAGACGCTTCAATGCCATATCGTGTTGCTGCCAAGTACAACGGATACTCGAAATAAACGGATAAAAAATATTTAAAAATCATCATGTTATAAAAAATTTATTCCTAAAATCCGTTTATTTCGAGTATCCGTTGTACTTGGCGACGACACGATAGGCCGCCTCGGGGTTGGGAAAGTGTACTTCATTCAAACGGGAAACGCTATAACTTTGGAATAAACTAAAAAAATGTGTGGATTAGCTGGAATATTGACAAAAACCGGAGACATCGGTTCTGAAATCGAACCCATTTTGCGAACGATGGGCAATCAGATTGCCTATCGGGGGCCTGATGATGAACAGATTTTTATCAATGGCCCGGTTGGAGCCATTTTTCGTCGGCTGTCGATTGTTGATGTGGCTGGCGGGAGGCAACCTCTTTTCAATGAAGACCATTCACTGATGCTGATGGTGAATGGGGAAATTTATAACCATCGTGATTTGAAATCACACTTGAAAGAATCACACCAGTTTCGGACGCAATCGGATTGTGAAATCATTCTGCATCTTTATGAGGAAAAAGGCGAAGATTTTGTTAATGATTTAAATGGCATGTTTGCGCTGGTTTTGTGGGATAAGAATAAGCAACGACTTATCCTAGCGCGTGATCGTTTGGGCATCAAACCGTTGTATTATACGGAGTCAAACCAGCGCTTGATTTTTGGTTCTGAAATCAAAGCGTTATTAGCGTATCCGGATTGTCCTCGTGAATTTGATTGGGTTGAGGCGTTAAATTATCAGCAGCAACGGATGTCTGCCGATAATTTTCTGCCCTCTTTTTTTAAAGACATTAACTATCTGCCGGCGGGTAGCTTGTTGGTTGCGGATATGCCGGCCAATAATATCAGCGTTAAACGCTATTGGCACTTGACTCCGTTGTCTGAAGAAGAATATGCGTTGGATACTCGCACTGAACAAGAGATTATTGCCGGATACGGAGAACTATTGGCCGATTCGGTTAAACTACGCTTGATGGCTGATGTCGAAGTGGGGTTGTTTTTGAGCGGTGGTATTGACTCGGTATCCGTGGCCGCGTTGGCAGCCCGTCATCAGCAACTCCATACGTTTTCGGTGCTGAGTCAGAGCACCTTTCAGAATGGGGACGCTAGGGCGGGACATTTGGCGGCGAACCATTTGGCTCTTCCCAATCATCAGGTTTTGTATTCATGGCATGATAACCCGTTTACGCCGGAACATTGGAAAGCGTTGCTGTGGTTGTGTGAAACGCCGTTATGTAATGCGGAACAGCTGTATAAATATCATTTGCATCGTTATGCCAAACATTTGCGTCCGGCATTAAAAGTCATCTTGCTGGGGCAGGGCAGTGATGAATTTAATGGGGGTTATAGCGTTAATTATGTCAAAGACTATCGTTCTGATTTAAATGAAGAAGAAAGAAACTGGTCAGCTTTTGTAGAAATTTTTAGCGATTTTGAAAAAGATGCGCTGATTGCCAGAGCCAATGCTGATTTTGTGCAATACGGCGGTGTGCTAACAAAGGACTTTTTGGCTTCATGCAGCCGGCAAACCCATTATCACCATCCTTGGCTTTATTACATTAATCTGCATTTACAAAATCTGCAAATGTACAACCTCTGGCATGAAGATCGGACGGCATCTGGAAATAGTATTGAAAATAGGGTGCCTTTTTTGGATCATCGTTTGGTTGAATATACGATGACAATACCGCCCAAACACTATGAAGCCCTATTTTGGGACAAAGCGATTTTACGGCAGGCAATGAAGGAACAGTTGCCGCCGGAACTGAGCCAACGTCCTAAGTGTCCGTTTTTTTATGGCGAAGATGTTCGTTACACTCGGCGGATGATGTATAACTTATTAACGGCGGATGACAGTGCTTTAATTAGAGAAGCATTTGGTGAGGAAAACGGTTCCGCCCATTCGGTTTTTGATAAACCGGCGATTGAAAGACTGATCAACGATATTCCAGAAGAACCGGAATACACGTTGTTGGAATCGTTGTTACCGTTGGTTAATATGGGTCTGTTGGCGAACATCGCGCAAGCACCAGTCCATCAAAACCGGCCTCATGTTGAATCCATTGGGCTATTGCCAGAGGTAAAGATTGATAATTGGGACGCGCAAGCAGATAATATTGCGCTGCAATTAGCAATCAGACGAGAACCGACGGAATTATTAGATCGAGTGGTGGCATTGACACCGGGTACGCAGTTACTGAAAATTGATCAGACTTCAGAAGACAGTGCCTCTTCTTATCTGTCGGTGAATGACCAAATTGAATATGAATTGTCGGAAGCGGAAATGAAAGAGTGGCTGGCGGTGTTGCGCCGAATGGATGGGCAACGTTCAATCAATGATATTCTTTCTGAACTGGGTATGCCGGCTGCCAAAATCCGCAAGCATTTGGAAGAAGCTTTTGATTATGATATTATTCATGTTGTAGATGAATAATATCGTAGGGGGTGGGCAACGGCTTTTGGTTGCCCATCAAAACCCATTGTTAATTTAACCAAAGGAAAACAACATGAAAAGCATGACCCAAAAGAAATCCACCCGCACCAAGACGGCAAACCGCCCAACCCAAAAAACACCGCCTGGTAAAAAGGCACCGGGGCTGTCTACATGTACCGGTACTCGTGCCGGGGTTGGTGCGGGTGGTTATTAAAACCCGTGTAGTCTGGTAAGGGGGTGGGCAACGGCTTTTGGTTGCCCACCAAAACCCATTGTTAATTTAACCAAAGGAAAAAAATCATGAAAAGCATGACCCAAAAGAAATCCACCCGCACCAAAACGGCAAACAGCCCTACCCAAAAAACTCCGCCTGGTAAAAAGACACCGGGGCTGTCTACATGTACCGGTACTCGTGCCGGGGTTGGTATAGGTGGTTATTAAAACCCGTGTAGTCTGGTAAGGGGGTGGGCAACGGCTTTTGGTTGCCTACCAAAACCCATTGTTAATTTAACCAAAGGAAAACAACATGAAAAGCATGACCCAAAAGAAATCCACCCGCACCAAAACGGCAAACCGCCCAACCCAAAAAACACCGCCTGGTAAAAAGACACCGGGGCTGTCTACAAGCACGGGTACTCGTGCCGGGATTGGTGTGGGTGGTTTTTAAAACCCGTGTAGTCTGGTAAGGGGGCCGGCAACGGCTTTTGGTTGCCCACCAAAACCCATTGTTAATTTAACCAAAGGAAAAAAAATCATGAAAAGCATGACCCAAAAGAAATCCACCCGCACCAAAACGGCAAACCGCCCAAGCCAAAAAACGCCGCCTGGTAAAAAGGCAGCGGGGCTGTCTACATGTACCGGTACTCGTGCCGGGGTTGGTGTGGGTGGTTTTTAAAACCCGTGTAGTCTGGTAAGGGGGTGGGCAACGGCTTTTGGTTGCCCACCAAAACCCATTGTTAATTTAACCAAAGGAAAACAAATCATGAAAAGCATGGCTTCCAAAAAATCCGCCGGTGCCAAAACGGCAAACCAACGCCCAACCCAAAAAACGCGGCCTCATAAAAATGCATGATGGACTCGCGCTGGGGCGAGTGCGGGCGGTTTTTAAGGATTGGGAAGTTTTGTTTTGGTT
>Ga0233403_10000483_pt1 | contig 18644 bp, 9 predicted proteins | sample Na_oxic_1_MG_FD_179866 | JGI IMG/M metagenome (GOLD analysis project Ga0233403, IMG submission 179866) | Seawater microbial communities from Saanich Inlet, British Columbia, Canada - Na_oxic_1_MG | ecosystem: Environmental > Aquatic > Marine > Inlet | place: Canada: British Columbia | collected...
GTCATAGGTCACATGAAGCACGGCTTCCACACTCTCATTGCCCGCGGCATCCAGAGCGGTCACGACAAAGCTGTTGTCTCCGGCTTTCAATGTCCCGGAATAACTCCATACGGTCCGGCCTGCTGTATAGCTCACACCGTTTGCAGAGCCGTTCACATGAATCATCCCGGTATCCGGCTCACAGGTTCCGTCCAGACTCAGTGAGGTTTCGGTTTGAATAAAATCGTTCCCGGACTGGGTGAGAATTTCCGGGGCAGCCGGGGGAACTGTGTCAAAGGTGATGCTTGCGTGTCCGTTGCCAGTGGGGGGCGGCTCCGGAGTGCCGCTGCTGTCCGCGGAGCGCATGGCAAAATAGTAAATCCCGTCTCCCTCAGACGGCGTATAGGCAAAGGTTCCGCCAGTGCCGGACTGCGCGGGAAGTCCGGTATTGGTCCATGGGTCATACAAGCTTTTTTTGTACCAGAGTTCCGCTGAGGCCGGGGCCGCATCAGCATCAGTGGCTGCCCATTCAATGGACAGTTCTCCATTTCCGTACTCCGGGGCCGATGTGACAATGGCAGACAGCAGAGCGCCTTTGTCATAGGTTCCGGATATGGCGGCTGATGTGGCGCCTGTTGAAAGGGCTGTGAGTGTCAGGGTTTCCCCGGTGACAGATGTGAAATCCACATTTGCCGACCATGTGGCTCCGCTCTGCGCGCCTGATGCAGTTGCTGTTCCGATGAGCGTTTCATCCGAGAATATCTGCACTTCCGCCAATTCGGCGGATGTTCCCGAAACTGTGTAGGAATTGTCATTGTCGGCATTGACCGCAAAGCCGTCCAGAGGTTTGCTGATGGCCGGAATGGCAGCCTCATTTGAGAAATCGCTGGATTCCCCGGATGTGCTGAAGGCTCTGATCCCGAAATAATATATCTGACCCTGATTCAGATTGGCGACTGTGTAAGTGTCTGCGGCTTTGTCAATCTCCCCGCTGTTTTCAGTGTAATTACGGGAGCTTGTACCCCAGTAAAGCACATAATGGCTGAGGTCCGATTCTGCGTTGGGTTCCCATCCGAGGGTGATGGATCCGGATGTCGGGGGGGCGTAGGTGATGGTCATCATTGCCCCGGAACTGATGTTTCCGGTAATATCTCCGGCTGTGATTTCGAAAGTGTTTGCCCCGATTTTCAGGGTTCCCGATGAATATGTCCAGTCTGTCGCGCCCGGAGTATATGTTACCCCCTCAGTCCCGCCATTGACATAAATGACACTTATATCCGCGGCACATGTTCCGGTCAGGGTGACAGCAGAGTTATCGGCAACTGTGTAATCATCTCCTGAATTTGTTTCAATGACAGGTGTTTCCGGCAGAGTGGAATCATAAACTGTGACAGCGTCTCCGTCACCCGAGGGATCTGTCTCAACATTGCCTGCCTTGTCAATGGCCTGAGCCGAAAAATAATAGTTCCCATCCCCGTCCGAAGGCGTGAAGGCAAAGGTGCCGCTGTTTCCGGTCTGGGAGATTCCCGTGTTGAGCCATTCACCTTCCGCCTCTTTCTTATACCACAGTTCCGCGGAAGCCACCCCGGAAACATGGTCCGAGGCAGTCCAAGGGATGGAAAGCTCGCCGTTTCCATAAGCCGGCGCGCTTGTTATGAGCGAAGTCGGAGGTTCTGTGTCCGAAGGCGCCTCGGGTGTGACAACAATGGAGCTCTCAGTGCTGAGATTGCCCGCGGCATCCTGAGCCGTCACGCTGAATGTGCTGCCGCTTGTCTGTACCGGGCCGGCATATGTCCACGATGTCTCTCCGGGCGTGTAAGTGACACCGGCTGAGGCTGCATTCACAAAAATCCCGGTCACATCCGCTGTGCAGGTTCCGGTCAGGGTCACAGAATTTTCTGTGATGGTATAATCTTCATTAATAACGGGTGGTTCCGGAGGTGTGATGTCATAAATTGTAATGACATCTGCCTCACCTTCGGGGTCTGCCTCAAGATTTCCGGCAAAGTCAATGGCCTGAGCCGCAAAATGATAGGCTCCCTCGCCCTCCCAGAGCGTAAATTCAAAGACACCGCTGTCTCCCACCCTGGAAATTCCGGTGTTTATCCATTCGCCCCCCTCTTTCTTATACCACAGTTCAGCGGATGCAGGGCCTGATTTGTCATCAGAGATGCTCCAGTCAATTGAAATATCGCTGTTTGCATATTCAGGTGCCATGACCGTTGAAACTGGCGGGGTGCTGTCATAATCATCTCTGCTCACAGTGATGGATGCCTCGGGGCTGACATTGCCGGCCCCGTCCTGAGCTGTCACTTTGAAAACATCCCCTTCCTGAAAGGTTCCTGTGTATGTCCATGAGCCTTGTTCCGCGTTGAAAGCCACGCCGTCCGCGGAGCCATTCACATAAACAGCCGCCGCGCCCGTGAAGCAGGTCCCGGTCAGGGTGACTGAAGTGCCGGAGATAAGTGGTTCCGGATTGATTTCCGGCGCGGGGGGTGCGGTGGTGTCATAAATGGTGACACCATCTCCGCTGTCCAGGGGTTTCGCCTCTTTGTTGCCCATATTATCTGTGGCGCGGGTGGCAAAATAATAACTTCCCTCGCCTTCCGAGGGTGTGTAAGCAAATGTACCGCTTTCACCGTCTTGAGAAATGCCGGTGTTGTTCCATGTGCCTTCTGCCTCTTTTTTATACCAGAGTTTGGCAGAGGCCACCCCGGAAAAGTCATCTGAGGCGGTCCAGGAAATGGAAAGCTCTTTGTTGCCATAGCCCGGAGGCATTGCTTCCGAGACAGGCGGTGTGTTATCCAGTGTGACAGTAATGGAGGCGGGATCGCTCAAAGTGCCGGACAGGTCTGCAACAGTTATCTCAAAGGTGTTTGGGCCTGATGCCGGAAGGGTTCCCGTGTAAGTCCATGAGCCGTCCCCGATAATGGTCGGTTCAAAAGTGACACCCTGCTCGGAGCCGTTCACATACATTTTGTCAGTATTCGGATGGCAGGTTCCTTCCAGAATGATGGCAGGGTCAGCAGTTGAATAGTCATTGCCTCCGTTGGTGGTGATCGCGGGTGTGGCAATTTCCGTCTCAGCATATGTGTCTGTCATATTGCCCGCAACACACAGGCAGCATATTGCAATGAAAAATATCATTTTCAAACAGGGACTCGCTATCTTTGAAATTTTTTTCATTTTTCTTTCCTTTCGGCAAAAGCGGCATGAAGGGGTTAAAAAAAATATATTAACTGTAATTATAATTGTTTAACAGCCGATATCCGGTATTGCAACCCAAATATAACAATGCTTATAAAACTTTGAAGGCATTTTAGTCAAGTGAAATTTGTGCGAAAACAGTTTGGGAAAAGTGGGAAATTGCCCTATTTTAAAACCAAGACCTTGATTTTTATGAAACCCCCGCGGGCGCGACTGATAATTTTCCACCTCAAAATACGCAAGTTCCTCACTCATTTTTAAGAGATGAATCACAGAGAAAACACCTTTCCTCCGGAATCCAGAAGCGGAATTTTCGCTCTTTGCAAAAAAAAAATTACACCTGAATGCGAAAATCAAGTCACAATTGTCTATTTTTCCATGCTAAAAATCAGTGATCTGAGGGAAGGATGAAATTCCGAAGGAGTTGCATAAACCGCAAAGGGCTACTTAGGTATCTGGCTAAATTTAAATCCCGGAGAACTTTTGGCCGGGTACTTGCACATGCCAACGCCGGGGGAAACAAACACAGTTCACACTTTTCCGAAGAACAAACTCATCTGCGTTTATCTGCGTCCCATTGCTCTTTCAATTTACATGCCAGCCTTTGGTCACGACCCGGATTTGCCAATCCGGGCCGGGCAACGAATTTAAAACCCTGCTGTATCAGGTGGGATTCTCATAAAAGATGTAACTTGTTGAATAATCACTGAACTCAAAATACACCTTTTCCTCCCCGCTGTCTTTTTTAAGATTGAAATTGTTATCCATATAGCCGTATCCGTAGCGATAGGGCCGGGGTTCACTGTCATCGCTTCCGTAGGCAGTGGAAAGTTTGTCAATTTTGATAAAACGCTTGATCAGCTTGTCGCCGGCATAAATGTCCAGAACACCGTTTGTTCCTGTCCAGTTCTGAAATGATCTGCTCAGTTTGTTTTGGGATTCCTGAGTGCATCCCATCGCAAATATGAACAGGAAGGACAGAAAGACTATAATTTTTTTCATTGCACATCTCCTCAAGTCACATTGTTTTTCAAACTCATCCAAAAGAAATATCGAAATAACAGATGTTTGAAATTAAATCAAGAAAATATTTCTCAGACAGGGCTTTCATCATCACAACTTCTTTCCCTGATTGCTTTTTTTTTTCGAAAAAAATTCCGGAGGTGGGGATTTCCGACCATGAAATACTGTATTCACCCCATTGACTTATCCCATTATTCATATAACTTTTGTAAAGTAACAATTCTGAGGCAAAAAAAACAGGCATATTTGCTGATAATCCGTTTTGCTCTTGACATGAAAAGAGCTTCCGTTTATTATACTTCATTTATTAATTTATGTGAAAATAAGTGTTTATATCTCTAATCCGATTACCGGGGATCGTTATGAAAAATAAAGCACTGACTTACATCATGACAGGGCTTCTTGTATGGAGTTTCGGGATTGTCGCGTATGCGGCCCAAGAAAAAGATTCAACAATTACTGTCAAGGTAAGAAAAAATCAGAGCATCCGGGATATATCCGGGGAATATCTCAATGATCCGGATCTGTGGGAGGATATTCTCCGGGCTAATCATCTCAAATCTCCGGATAAGGTTCAGCCCGGGATGATGCTTAACATCCCGGTGTACGCCATATCCCGCGCAAACACCGAACTGGAAGCATCAAAAAAACTCATTGAGAAAGCCACCCGGAACGGCGCGGCGATATTTGCCCCGAAAATGATTGCCAGTGCGGTTGACCTGAGAGACAAAGCACTTGAGGAGCGAAAAAAAGGGGCATGGACCGCATGTACCCAAATTGCGGAATCCTCATCAGAGCAGGCAAAAAAAGCCTTTGCCAAAAGCATGAAAAATCAGAATGCCCTGGCCGAAGCCCTGGCCGATTATGTCAGAGGGCAGGTTCACAGACGAAAACCGCCGGCCAAGGTATGGAAAGATGTTTCTTCCGACGATATCCTTTATGAGGGTGAGGTGATCCGCACGCTTTCGGATTCCTTTGCCGAAATTGTTCTCAGAAACAACAGCCGGCTTCAGGTGAAAGCAAATTCCCAGGTGCTCATTGAAAAAATGCGGAAAAATCTTCTGGAAGACACAGAGGAATCAGAGATCACGCTGTTCAAAGGGGATGTTTTTGCCATGCTCACAGGGGGGCGCAGGGATGACAAGTTCCGCTTCAACATACCGGGTGTTGCAAAGGCGAAAGTGAAATCCAGAAAATTCCGGGTGGGCGTGGAAAAAGATGAAACCCGGATTTCCAACTATGAGGGCCAGTTTGAGATTGAATCACCTGACGGGGACAAAGTTGTTCTCGGTGAAAATCAGGGTTCCGTGGTTCGGAATCAGAAGCCCTCACAACCCCAGGACCTGCTCCCCGCCCCCGAGCTGACAGAGCCTCCGGACGGAGCAAAACGATACAATATCAGCACCATCCTCATTTCCTGGAAACCGGTGACGGGTGCCGAGGGTTATCTGCTTGAATTTTCAGACAACACCCTGTTTTCAGGAATCCTCTGGACAGAACATATCCGTGACACCCGGAAAAAATTTCCCCCGCCGCTGGGAACCGGCGCATTTTACTGGCGGGTCAGCGCTGTCTCCCCGGATGGTCTCACAGGCCCCCCGGCCAAGGCAAGATTTATCCGTGTTGTCACGGATGAGGAACCGCCCTTTCTTGTGATCCGGTCCCCGGAAGAGGGTGAGATTCTTTCGGAAAACACTGTGGAAATATCAGGCGGCACGGAAAACAGCGGCACTGTCACCATCGGGGAGCATCCGGTTGAAGCCGACGGGAAGGGGGAATTCCGATTTTCACACCCGCTGACTGAGGGAGAGAACATTATTCATATCAGAGCCGCGGATGGGGCGGGCAACATCACTGCACTGAAGCGCACTGTCATTTTTGTGCCTGCCCGGAAAAGCACTGTCACTTTCGGGCCCCGGCCATATCAGATCAGCCCCGGGCATTTTCTGGTGAATCACAACAATTTTGTGCTGTCCGGAAAAACCCATTCTGGCAGTTTTGTCAGAATCCGCCGTGTGTCTGAACATGGGAACAGTGGCAATGCCCCGAGCCTGTCAAAGGGCGAGCCGTTTTCAGCGGGTGCCAAGACAGATGCGGAAGGCCGCTTTCAGATCAGCATCCGAACCGCCAGTGCCAAAGACACATTCTCCATGGAAGTTGTCTCCCAGACCGGAGAGGTGGAAGAAGAGCGTTTTGTGGCGGAAACTTATGACAAATCGCCGATTATCCGTTTCAGCGCGGAGATTCCCGCGCTGACAAACCAGACGGAATTATTGCTCACAGGCGAGGCCGAGGGCGAAATACATCTGACTCTGAATGGTCAGGAAGTGAAAGGGATATTTGAAACCGGGGAAACAGAAACCGGGAGGCAATTTCCGCTTTCCGTTTTCCGTTTTCCCATTTCCTTTGACCCTGGCAGAAATCGCCTGTGTGTCACGGCCACTGACCCGTTGGGCAATGTCTCAGCTATTGAAAAGGAGATACTGTCCGACGCATATCCGCCACTGCTGATCAATTATTCACTCTCACATAAGCGCGTCAGCGGCGGGGAAGATGCAAAAATTACGCTCAAAGTTCAGGATGCCACGGCAATTTCCAAAACCGCCCCTTTCAGAGTGCGGATCGGGGAATATATCCATGCAGGCTACCTGACGCGCTCCGGTGCGGGGAAATACACAGGTTCATTTCGTGTCCCCAACAATGTCAGCGGCAAACTGAAACTGAGACAGATTACCCTGTCAGACTATCTGGGGAATAAAAAGAAGTATGGTTTTTGAATTCAGGCATCAAATAACGCCCGCTCGGTTCGGATTGACAAATCCGAACCATTCAGAACTACAGGGATTTGGTTTGGTAAGGATAAATGCCGACAATCCTTACTACATTCAATTCTTGTAGTTACGATCAGAGCTACAGGGATTTGGTTTAGTGAGGATAAATGCCGATCAGAACTACAGGGATTTGGTTTAGTAAGGATAGTCGAAGGGGCAGAGGCAGTGACAGGTTTAAGCATCAAACATCAAGCATCAAACATCAAGCATCCAACATCAAGCATCCAACATCAAACATCAAATGGAAGTTGAAAATTGAAAACCAGACATTCAAAAACACACCAATCCAGCCTCCTGAGCCTGTCGAAGGGCATCTTATGGATGATGGCCCTTCTGTTCCTTGCCCCGTGTCCTCCGGCACATTGTCTTGAGCCGACTCTCATGGTGACATACGGCAGAGATGCGAAAACCATTGAGGGGGATGATGATTTTCTGCAGGTCATCTTCATCCGGATTCCCGACAGCCCCGGCAAAACACTTTATATCCGCATTTTTGACGCGGACTGCGGCGGCAAACTGGATGCCCGATACACAAAAACCTGGAACACACGCACCCGGTTCCGTCTGTTCGGCGGAAAAGGTGCGTACTCGCATCCGGGCCTGAAACACCCCACCCCTGAAAGACAGGCTCTGGACGCGGGAGAACTGATCAGGGAACAAATATCCGGGGAGGACCCGTTTCAGGACAGCCGCTGGCACACCTTTGCCGAATTTGATCCGGGAAAAGGTGAGAAAATCGGCAAATTCAGATATTTCAGACTGGTGGTGGAAGGTGTCGGGGGAGATGACGGGAACCGTTTCTCCATTGGCGCAAGCACCAGTCCCCGGCGCAACATCCCGCCCCCCGGACTCCGGCTTTTCAGCTACACCCCCACCATCTATCTGCCGCGTGCCGAGGTTTTTGCGGAAATGCGCTTCTCCGTGCCAAAAGATGCAGACCGGATCATCGCACACAATTTTGACTCCTCCCAGGCGCATATCGGGGTGGACACCGCGTTCCGGTCAGAACTGCCCGTGGATTCATCGGGACAGGACGAGTGGCGGAACAGTTCCGTGTCCTTTGACAAGCGGGAAACAGGCCGTACCGCAGCCATACGCTTTGCCGGAGGTGAGGAAATCCCCAATGACGGAACATTCTATGTCACGGACAGACAGGGAAATCTGCTGCCCTTTGAACTGCCGGTGTATCTTCACAAACCCAACACCAGACCAATCCCCCGTGTGAAAACAGAGCCTCTGGCAGACTGCCGCTCCTTCCTGTTTGACGGGTCCGGGACCCCTGACCCGGACGGCGATCCCATGAAGTTTTTCTGGAATTTCGGAGACGGAAACACAGGGGAGGGCGGAAGAATCACCCACACCTATGAATCACCGGGACAATATCAGGCCAGTCTGATTGTGGAGGACGGGTCCGGCCAGGTGAGCAACAGTGCCATCAGGAAATTTTTGCTGAAGGTCAATGATCCGCCAAAACCCGAGGCAGGGCCGGACATCATCGCCGCCCCGGGAAGCGATCTCGCATTTGACGGATCAGGGTCATCGGATTCTGACGGTGCCATCATCCGTTATTCATGGGACCTGGGAGACGGATACAAAGAAAAGGGCATAAATGTCACACATGCATACAAACGCCCGGACACATACACAGTCTCCCTGCGCGTGGAGGATGATTCCAAAAGCCCCTGCAATTCCGCCACAGACACACTTGAGGTCTGGATCAATGCAAAACCCGTGGTTGACATCGGCAAGGACCGGATTGCCTCAGTGGGTCAGGAACTTGAGTTCAGCTCCGGGAAAAGCGGTGACAGCGACGGCGAAATAATGTCTTACGAATGGGACATGGGGGATGGTGCCGAAAAGAGCGGGCCTGATATTGTCCATACATACGAAAAGCCCGGAACCTACAAGGTGAGACTTGCCGTCACAGACAATTCAGGAGCTGTCAACGGCACGGCCGGGGATGTTCTGAATGTTTTTGTCAATGACCCGCCCGTGGCAGATGCGGGTGAGGATCAGCGGGCCGCGGCAGAGGAACCCGTGATCTTTGACGCTTCCGCATCTTCCGATCCGGACGGCAAGCTTGAGGCATTCACATGGGATTTCGGGGACGGAACAGTTTCGGAAGGCAAAACAGCCACGCATTCCTATGAACGCCCGGGGCAATATCATGTCACCCTCACAGTCAGGGACAATTCCGGTTCAACAACAGACACTGCCCATGATGAGATGCTGGTGATTGTCAATTATCCGCCCGTGGCCCACGCGGGAGATGACCGATGGATGACAGAAAGCAAAGTTCACTTTGACGGAACCGCATCAGACGATGAGGACGGAGAAATCATTGCCTATCTCTGGGATTTCGGAGACGGAAAAACCGGCACCGGCCCCTCCCCCGTCCATGTGTATCAGAACCCCGGAACCTATGCTGTCCGCCTCACTGTGAGGGATGACTCAGGAACCTCCTCGGATCAGACATCCGATGAAATGACAGTGATCATCAATCATCTGCCCATTGCCGATGCCGGCCCGGATCAGAAGGGCACTCCCGGACAGATTTTTGTTTTTGACGGTGCCGGCTCCGTTGATCCGGATGGCGAACTCAGGACATTCACATGGGGTTTCGGGGACGGAACAGTTTCGGAAGGCAAAAAAACGACGCATTCCTATGATCACCCGGGACGATATGACATCAGCCTCATAGTGGCTGACAACTCCGAGCATGAAAAGGCCCTGGGCTTTGATGAGGCGACGGTGACTGTCAATGCCCGCCCCGTTGCCATCATCAGTTCCCCGGACACCGGCCCCGGTCTTAATGAAGCAAAAATCGGGATTGCGGCACCCGGAGACAAAATCCGTCTGCACGGAGGCCAGTCCCATGATCCGGACGGAAAAATCCTGTCCCATGCCTGGAAATTTTTCGGAAACCCCGACCGGAGTGATGAATGCGGACAAAGCGGGAAACAGACCGCTGAATGCACATTCCTCAAACCCGGCGTGTGCGTGGCGGAACTGACAGTCACAGACAACAGCGGGGTGGAGAATTCCACAGCGCGGGACAGATTCTCCATACGGATCAACCACAAACCTGTGGCCGATGCCGGAAAAAATATTCACACCAACAGTCGCCGGGTGTCTCTGGATGCATCAGGATCATCAGACGCTGATGGTGACACCCTGATATACACATGGGATTTCGGGGACAGCACACCACACGGAATCGGGGAAAAAGTCTTTCACAGATATGCGGCAGGGGGAACCTATCCCGTCATCCTCCATGCGGATGACCGAACCGGCCTCCGCAATGCCCGTTCAACAGCCTCCATCCGGATCATTGTCAATGAGCGGCCCGTTGCCGACGCAGGCGGTGACAGAACTGCCTGTACGGGCAAGGTGGTGATTTTTGACGGTGCTGCCTCGGGTGATCCCGAGGGCGGTCTGCTGAAATACCACTGGGATTTCGGGGACGGCACCGGCGCCGAGGGTGTCAATCCCACCAAAACCTTCATGAAAGGCGGTGTCTATCCGGTCAGACTGACTGTGAGGGATGATTCCGGCCTGGAGGGGGGAGACACATCCGCCGATCAGATTGTTGTGAATGTAGCGGAGTCACCTGTTGCAAATGCCGGCATTGATCAGGAGGTGTGCGCGGGAACAATTGTTCAGTTTGACGGGAGCCATTCAAAGGACACAGACGGCATTGTGAATGATTTCCATTGGAGTTTCGGTGACGGAACCTTCGGAAGCGGGTCCAAACCGCTCCATGTGTATATCAAAGCCGGTGTCTACCGGGTCAGACTGCTGATCACCGGGGATCAGGCCGCGGATTGCGACAACATGCATGAGGATGAGATGATCGTCACCGTTCACGAGGCCCCGGTTGCCGAATTCTCATGTCCCAGTGTCGCTGAACCGGAAAAGGCCATTCTCTTTGACGCAAGCAAGAGCGCTATACGCACGGCCCAGAATGCGGCACTGTCGGGCATCAGTTTCGGAACACCGCTTTCTGTGATCCGCTGGGAATGGGATTTCGGGGACGGCACCCGGAAAGAGGGGGAGAAAACAGAACACACTTTTGCCAAAACCGGCGAATACATGGTGATGCTGACCCTGACAACAGATTCTGAGACGGACTGCAACAAGGCATTTCTGCAGAAGCGCATCACCGTCAATGCAAAACCCGTTGCCGAGGCCGGGGATGATATGCTGGCGGGCACTGGTCAGATGCTCACCTTCAATGCCGCATCCTCCCGGGACCCGGACGGCCTTATCGCCTCCCACGTCTGGGATTTCGGGGATGGGGAGACCGGCACCGGCATAAGGCCCGTGCATCAGTATCGGAAACCGGGCAAATACAAAGTCAGGCTCATTGTCACGGACAACACTGACCTTCCCAACAACAATGACGGGGACACTCTGACCGTCACGGTGAATGCACCGCCCGTTCCGATCATATCAGCCGGGATGCCGCAAAAAACCGGAAATTCGGAATCCGGGAAGACAGACGGAGCATCTCTGATTTCCGCTTCCGAATTTCAGGTCTGCCCCGGAAAAGAGGTGATTCTCAGTGCCAAAAATTCGCATGATGCAGATGGCGGAATTTTTTCCCATTCATGGCATTTCGGGGACCGCACCCCGGAAGCACAGGCAGATGAGACCCGCCATATCTGGCACTCCCCGGGGAAATATGTGCTGACTCTGACCACAGACGATGGAAAAGACGTGAGCAACAGCCGCACCCAGACCACAGCCATGATTACCGTCAACGACTCCCCGCTTGCAGAGGCAGGTGAAAACCGTGTTGTGTCGCCAGAGGAGGACATTTCTTTTGACGGATCAGGAAGCAGAGACAGAGACGGGGCAATTGTGTCTTATCAGTGGGATTTCGGGGACGGCGGAAAAGCCGAAGGGCAGAAGGCAAAGCATCTGTTCAAAGCACCCGGAACCTATGAGGTTCGTCTGAGGGTGACGGACAATTCCGGAACGCCATGCGCCGCTGCCGAAGACCGGGTGACTGTCCGGGTCAACGCCCCGCCCGTTCCGGATGCCGGAGGAGATCGGAAAGGATTTTCCGGCGGCGCACATGACGCACTGCTTTTTGATGCGGGGAAATCCCATGATCCGGATGGCGATCCTCTGACTTTTTTCTGGGATTTCGGAGACGGCACAAAGGCCGGCGGTGCAAAAGTCCGTCATGCCTTCGGGAAACCGGGAAAATACCTTGTCAGACTCAGAGCTGATGACAACACAGGGCTGGCATCAGGTGTGCGTTGGGATGAAATCACCGTCACCATTGATGGGCATGAGTAAAACAAATTTGGGGGAGGGTAAAGGGGCAAGGGTAAAGGATAAAGGGGCAAGGGTAAAGGGTTCTCATGCACCCGCACGGTGTCTGTCCCCGCTGGCAGGAAACAGCGGAGCCCCTTCCCAACTTTAACCTTTACCCTTTACCCTTTACCCTTTAACCTTTAACCTTTAACCTTTACCCTCATCAGCGACACTCTTATAATCCCCGGCTGCGGACTCAATCCGGCCTGTAGGGTTTGCCCAGAGACCCGGGAGCCTGTCCGGAAAAAAGTCTGAGCATGGATTTCATCCACACCCTGTTTTCGGCCCGGCGAAGCACCGATTCATTCTGGGCAAGGTGCATGAGCAGAAGTGTGAAAATCATCAGCGGAAAAGGGGCCACCTGAAACACCTGCGCCGGCACCGAGGGAAGCCATCCCTGAAAATAGATGCCGAGAATCTGCAGGAAAGAAAAGAGATAAGCCCCCACAGCCACTTTCACAGGATTCCATCCCCCGAATATGACAATGGCCAGAGCAATCCATCCGGTTCCCTCCGCACCCTGGGGCCGTCCCCATCCCGGCTTTGTGGAAAGAGAAAACACAGCACCTGCAAGCCCCACAAGCAATCCTCCGCAGATGGCATACAGCATCTGCAATTTGCGCGGATCAGCACCTCTGGCATAAGCTGCTCCGGGGTGTTCCCCCACCGCCCTCAGTTCAAGCCCGAAACGGGTTCGGTAAATATAGAACCAGCACAGCGCAATGAGCGTCAGGCTGAAATAAACCGGCAGATTGTGATTAAAAAAGACCGGCCCGATGAAAGGGATATTTTCCAAAAGCGGTATGGGCAGCGGCGATATCTGCGGCCCCTGCAAACGGGAGTAAGAGTTTCCGAGAAAATAGGCCAGATCACGGGTCATCAGCGTCAGAACAAAACCCACTGCCACCTGGGACTGTCCGAGATAAACACTGAAAAGTCCCACAACTGCGGCAACTGCGGCGCCGACAATCGCGCCTGAAAAAAATCCCAGCGCAAGGCTGTCTGTTTCATAGGCTACGACAAAGGCCGCCATGGCACTCAGCAATATGCTCCCATCCAGAGAGAGATTGATAAGCCCCGATTTTTCTGTTATGGTTTCTCCGATTGCTGCCAGAACAATGGGCGCTGCCCCGGCAATCACACTTGCCAGCAATATTTCGATTGTCATTTTTCTGTCTGTTGGTTGTTGGTTGCTAAATATTTCCCGGGGTGGCACTGCGCCGTTTCTGCATTCCAACGCAGACTTAGGCAGGCTCAGGTGATGTCAGGCATGGGCACTCCCCATTTCCCACTTCTCACTTCCCACTTCTCACTTCCCTCCGCCACGAATGAACCCCAAGGGTTGCCAGCACAAGAATTCCCTGCATGACACCGCTTAAAGATGAATCCAGTTGAAGCATCATGGGCAGTTGGATACTTCCGACGTTCAGGCATGCGAAAAAGAAAGCCACTGCCGGCGCAGCCCATACATTGTAGTTGGAAAGCATGACGACCAGCAGTGCGAGATATCCGTAGTTGCTGGAAATGGCTGGCAGAAGACGATGGTAAACCCCTGTCACCTGCATACTTCCGGCAATACCTGCAAATCCGCCCGCAAAAATCATGGCCAGCAGCATATGTCTCCCAGGTTTCAGGCCGAACAGATAAGCGGCCCGTGGATTGCCGCCCACGGCTTTCAGGCTCAGACCGATGCGGGTATAACGAAGCATCAGGGCAGTGAGTATGATGGCAAGCAGGGCAAGAATAACCCCTGTGGGTGAAAGGCGGATAAAAGACAGGGAAGACAGCCACAATTTCCGGGGGAAAAGCTCGGTTCCGCTCATGGAGGCAATACCGGGACGCTTCCAGGGGCCGAATATCAGCCAGAGGATGATGCCCTGAGCCACAAAATTCAGCCCCAGTCCCGCAAATATCTCATTCACACCTCCCTTTGTTTTCAGAAAACCTGCGAACAAAGCCCATATTCCACCTCCGACAATGCCCGCTGCAAAAGAAGCTATCAGGAAAAACCCAGGCATATCGCTTTCAATGCCGAAACGGAGAACAAATGTCGTGAAAACAGCGCCCATCATCATCTGCCCCTCAACGCCGATGTTCCAGAGACCGATTCTGAAGGTATAGAGAAGACCGCACGCGCAAAGGGTGAGGGGTATCCATGCTGTGATCACATGCGCGAACTTCATCCATGATCCCAGCGAGCCTTTGAAAATATAATAATACGCGTCAAAAGGTGCCGCACCTGTCAGTTGAAGGATCAGTGTTGTGATAAGAAATACTGCGGACAGCGACAGCATTATTTCGAACAAATATATGATAAGCTTTTTCATAAAATAGATTGCTCAGTTGACAACCTCCGAGGTTTCAAGTTTCAGGTTTCAGGTACTCAGCAACCTCCGAGGTTTTTCTTTCTCTTAACCTCGGAGGTTTTGGTCCCAAGTCTCAAAAATCCCCTTTGAGGGGAGATTATTTTGCATTCATGTTCGGTAAATCTGTGAATAATCAATATTAAAAGAGACATATCAGATTGCCGCAATCATTGTAAAGAAAAATTTTCAAAATCCAAAATAACACTCTTCAATTTCCGGAGTGCAACCATCTTAATAAAATTGGTAAGCGATAGCGGTTTTTTGCCGTTCCCAATTTCCGGAGTGCAAAAATTGAGCGAAGCGGTTTTTTGCCGTTCCCAATTTCCGGAGTGCAAAAATTGAGCGAAGCGGTTTTTTGCCGTTCCCAATTTCCGGAGTGCAAAAATTGAGCGAAGCGGTTTTTTGCCGTTCCCAATATCCGGAGTGCAAAAATTGAGCGAAGCGGTTTTTTGCCGTTCCCAATTTCCGGAGTGCAAAAATTGAGCGAAGCGGTTTTTTGCCGTTCCCAATTTCCGGAGTGCAAAAATTGAGCGAAGCGGTTTTGCCGTTCCCAATTTCCGGAGTGCAAAAATTGAGCGAAGCGGTTTTTTGCCGTTCCCAATTTCCGGAGTGCAAAAATTGAGCGAAGCGGTTTTTTGCCGTTCCCGGAGTGCCGTTTCCGATCATGCAGAGACACATCGTTGACGTGCCATGTGGAATTATTCGCCGGATGGGCAGCCGGATGTTCGGACAGCCCTCACATAAAAACTGTCCTCATAACAATGGAAATATCCCCGGTCAAAATGGACATGCCAGGCCGCCCTCGGGGAATGTCTGTCAGCGCTCCAGCACCAGTGTTGCTTTTTATCAAACATCGGATCAATGTGAAGATCATTGCTCTGTTTTTCCTGTGTGAGCAGCGATATGAGTTCCTCAACCGTGGGCAGGCGCCAGTCTGAACAGCCCGCAAAGCATTCCTGATTCAGTAGCTGTATATATTCCGACGTATCTTTGTATTTCACACATGTGTCGGATCCGGCCTGCTGCCACATCAGTCCTGTGGCATCATCGCTTATGGTTCCGTCATGGTTGTCTCTGAATTTGTTTTCAATATAGACAAAAGGCCGCAAACTGCCATTCAAACCGAGCGTGCTGTGAAATTTCTTATGCAGGACATTGATGGGCTGGCAGCGCAGCCTGAATTCCTCTTTTTCCTCGGGGCGGACAGACTTCGGCTTAAAATGGATCGGAGTGCAAGGTTTCGCCCTGTTTGTCAAATCTCCGGAAAACTCATGGGATATTTCAGGCTGTACCGTTCCACAGACATTTTTCACATCTTTCAGCATTTCTTCCACAGATTCATGTCGTTTTTCCGGCGTTTTTTCAAAACATTTCCTGAAAAACGGACGATACTTTTCAGGAACTATATCAAAATTCGGCTCCTCCGACATGATTGCACCGAATATTCCGGCATAGCTGTCTCCGCCAAAAGGAAAACGCCCTGTCAGCATACGATAAAATACGACCGCGGCTGACCAGCGGTCTCCTGAAAATCCGTACTGATTATGAAAACATTCGGGGGCCATATAATGCAGGGTGCCTATGACAGCACTCTTTTGAGATGTCTCTCCTGATGTGTATCTGGCTGTCCCAAAATCGCCGATCTTGATGACATCTTCCAGCACAAAGAGATTTTCAGGCTTGATATCACGGTGCAGAATATTGTTTGTTTCCAATATGTTCAGTCCCCTCAGAATTTCAATGAAATATGCACATGCCATATCTGTTCCGATTTTTCCATGGCTGAGAACACTTTTCATACTGAGCTGAACATATTCCATCAGCACACAATCTTCGTCCTCTGTTGTCTTTCCATAATCCAGAACACTCACCAGACGATTGGAGCGAATCCCCATCACAGCATTCGCCCCCCGCTTTTCCATTCGAACGCCTTTATACAAAATTTTGAGCGCAAAAGACACCCCGCTCCTGTTTTCCACCAGATAAACCCGTCCGAAACTGCCTTCCCCCAAAAAGCCTTTCAGAATATATTCCTCAAATATTTTTTCTTCAGCGGCATAATCACCTGCAAATACTCTGTTCATCCTTCTCACCTCCTGTTGCATCCGGCTTCGGATTCCAAATTACATTTTCAATAATCATATATCATAAACCTGTGTACAGGACACAGAAAAATGACTGGGAGGAAACCCTGCTTTTTCTTGCAGTTGCGGAGTCTGTCCCGTTCGGAAAAAAGCGGGGGTTTCTTTGCCATGCACAACCTGTACACAGTTCATAAACAGTGCAAAACATTTTTTATTGCTCAAAAAATTATAAAATTCCGGTGTGCAAAAATGGATATCTGCCAGCCGAAAGCAGAAACAGGAATCCGCTTGTTGCATCATTCGGCATTTTCATATAAAAGAGGGAATCATGTTGCATGATATGTCACTCCTGCTGAATCAGAAATCCATTGCATAAAAAAAAATGACTAGGAAGACAACAATATGATACATAAGGAAATTATGAAAATATCATCCTCTTTTGAACAGGAACTGAGACAATATTTCAAATATCACAAGATAGACTTTAATGACAATACTGCATCATTCAAAAAACTTGACTTCGGTTTTGGTGACATCAGAGCCAAAACCTATTTCACATTTGATGCAAAGGAAAAACGTCAGCACTATGCCATGCGAAACTGGCCCACGGACATACCCGAAGAACATCTCTTTATCATGGATGACCTTGGTGCCAGAAAAATTCTGGCTTATGCCCCTAATTCCGGACTTGTCATTCGTGATAATCTCCGCAACATCTATTTTTTCTTTTCCGTGGCAGATCTTTATCTGATGCCCAAACAACGCGTGAACAGGGCTATCAGAAAAAATGTCAGGGGATTAAAAGGGAAATGGCTGACAGATCTGAGAAACGGTCAGAAGTTTGGCACACTGCAGGAGGTGTTTGAGAGCATCAATGCCTATCTGAACGCCAGAAAAAATATATTCCTCAATATTCTTGAATGTTACGGTGATTATGTCGGTGAGGCCATCCCTTCCGGCGGGATGACACGCAGGCAGGAACACTGGGATATTGATGTTGCCGAAACCCGTTAACAGAGTGACATTTATAACCGGAGCCTGCTGTGCTGTTTTTTGGACAGATCACACCGACTGTTCAATCTGATTTATTTCATAGAATAACAGGCATGGCAATGGGGTGGAAATGGTATTGAGCAGGTGGGGATATCCTAATCTTATCAGAAAAATTCTGACCAGTATTTGTCAATCTTGAAATATGCACAACTCCGGGACTCCGCTCCCGCGGGATTGTCAGATCCGGCGGCAATCCGGGATTCAGAAACAAGAGTGACATTGACAACCCGAATCTGCCGAGTTGCAAACTTTGGAATATGCACAACTCCGGAACATTCCGCACAATGACACAGATGCATGGGTGACATTGACAACATGAAACTGCCGAGTTGCCAGCCTGAGAATATGCACAACTCCGGGACATGCCGCACAATGACACACAGAACAAAGGGTGACATTGACAACCCGAAACTGCCTATTTGCCAGTCTGGGAATATGCACAACTCCGGGACTCCGCTCCCACTGGATTGTCAGATCCGGCGGCAATCCGGAATTCAGAAGCAAGAGTGACATTGACAACCCGAACCTGCCTATTTGCAAACTTTGGAATATGCACAACTCCGGGACATGCCGCACAATGACACAGAAGCAGGGGTGACATTGACAACATGAAACTGCCGAGTTGCCAGTCTGGGAATATGCACAACTCCGGGACATTCCGCACAATGACACAGAACCAGGGGTGACATTGACAACCCTAACCTGCCTATTTGCCAGCCTGAGAATATGCACAACTCCGGGACATGCCGCACAATGACACAGAACCAGGGTGACAT
>Ga0233403_10000484_pt1 | contig 18643 bp, 9 predicted proteins | sample Na_oxic_1_MG_FD_179866 | JGI IMG/M metagenome (GOLD analysis project Ga0233403, IMG submission 179866) | Seawater microbial communities from Saanich Inlet, British Columbia, Canada - Na_oxic_1_MG | ecosystem: Environmental > Aquatic > Marine > Inlet | place: Canada: British Columbia | collected...
TTCTATATCTCATCAAACCTATTAAATAATGTCAAAGCGGGACTTAAAATAAGTGATGCCAACAATGTAACCATCAAAAAGAGTACGTTTGATGACAGTTCTAAAGGGCAAGGCATTAAAATATCAAATGTTTTTGTGATTAATTTGGAAAATATCACTTGTAGAAATAACGCGAATGCGGGTATTGAGATACAAAATGGCAGCCATGATATTTCCATTAGTGCATCCGAATTGTTAGATAATGCTAGAGCAGGGCTTAGATTACTTGACAGTTACAATGTAAGTTGTCGTGCTCTAAATATTAATCAAACACAAGATGGAAATGGGATATGGTTTAAAGAAGGGCAACACCTTGAATTTGTGAATTGTCATTTTGATAATAACCATTATTCAGGTATTCATTTGGAAAGTTGTTCAGATGTTGTTTTTACAACCTCCACATTTTTTCAAAATAAAACTTGGAATGGTATCTATTTGAAAGAGGTTGAAAACGTACAATTCCAATATTGCCAATTTAAAAAGAATGGTTATGGTTTAGGGATTTTTAAATCAGAAAATATTTCACTCCTTAATTCCCAAATACACTTGAATAAAAAGGGTTATGGCAATATCACAAAAAGTGTGGTTAAAATCATGGACTGTGATATACGGGGCAAGGGCCCGTTTAGTTTATGTGATAGAAGTACCCTAAAAACCAATCTTGAAGAACGTTCACGTTTAAAATCCTTTTTTCTGGGACCCATTTTTAAAAAGGAGTCTCAATTACAATCAAGAAAGTCACTAGCACTGATTGTTGTATTATTGTTATTAGGTATTGTCATTTTAGCAAACATTTTGATGAGGACGGATGAAAAACCAGTTCAGATCAATACTCCTGTAGATGTCAATCAGCAAAATACGACTCAATTCAGTTTTAAACCTGCAAGCAACGAGCAATATAGCCTAATAGTTAATGCTATCCCTGATAATAGCACCATCAAGATAATGAACATCAAACCAAAGTATAAACCCGGTATTAAGTTAAAAGCGGGTAAATATGATATTCTGGTTAAACATAAAGGCTATCAAAGATGGCGCAAGTGGGTGGAAATGGACACCGATTTGTCTATTGACGTGGTACTGGAAAAGAAATAGTATTTAATTTAGTATAAATTGTTACATTTTAATTGGAATAATTAAATAATGACTACGATGAAAGGCAGAATAAGGAGACTTTTTGAAGAAGAAAATACTGGCCTTATCACGGATGCAAAAGGTGAAGAGAGATATTTTCATTTTGAACAGATGAAAGGCCTTAAGCCGGAACAAGTGGATGTGATAGTTGATTTCATTCCTTCCAAAAACGATGAACAAGGATTGATAGCAACTCAAATCGCTCTTTTAGAAACGCTGTCAGGGAAAGTCAAGATTCTCAATGACAGAGGATTTGGTTTTATTACAGATCAAGATAATGGCAAGAGATGGTTCCATTTTAACGATGTTAAAAACTCTGATAATCCAGATTCGATAGAAGTTGATGATAGAGTGCTGTTTACAGCAGCCGAAAACGAGCGAGGATCAGTAGCAGAAAATGTTTTTCTGTTAGACATTCACTCCGTTCAGAATGACAAACATCTATCTTCAAAAGAAGAAAATGAGCCACCTCTATCAAAATGGGATTCAGTACATCCACCCGTTGAGGTGGAAAAATCACCAAACTCGATGAGCCAATCCGAGAACGAAAACCACCCACCTCTGGCAGCGTGGGATTCGGCGCATCCACCGGTTGAAGTTGAAAAACCCGCATCCTCTGCGCCTCAATCTAGGAATGAGGACGAACCGTCCCTGTCCGAACCAGATTTAGCACATCCACCGATTGTGGAAGAAACATCGCAACCGGTAGTTCAACCAGAGCAAAAAGAACATTTATCCAAATCTGGTTGGGGTTCAATAGATCTTGATGGGAATGAAGAACAAACTCAATCGGATGCGAGTAAATCCAAGCATAAAAAATCACCAAAAGATAAAGATGTAGAAAGCCAACCACAAGTAGAGGTTAAAAAAGGTACTGCTTCTGAAAGTAGAATTTATCACAAAGATGAAGAACATCTTAACATTACTGAGCCGGTCATTATCAGATGTAAAGCCAAGGAAAAGAATGGGCTGTTATTGGAAAATTGTCGTCATGTCACCATAGAGAATGTTCAAGTCCTGAAAAGTGAATTGGCGTGTTTGAGAATTAGAAATTGCCATCATGTTACCATCAAAAATTGTATTTTTGAGAGCAATGAATCACTTAATAATTGTAAGGGTACACACGGCATTCAGATCCTCAATTCTTTTGACATTAAATTGGAAAATGTCACTTGTAGAAAGAATAGTACCGGTATTGCTGTACTACAGGGTAGTCATGATATTTCCATTATCTCATCAAATTCATTGGATAATGTCAAAGCGGCACTGAGAATCATTGATAGTCATAATGTAACAATCAAGGATGGCACTTTTGGAGGCAGTTCTGAAGGACATGGGATTTTGCTCACTAACGCTTTTGCCATTCAAGTAGAAAATGTTGCTTGTAGAAAGAATGCCAGTGTGGGTATTGATGTAGAAAAAGGCAGTTATGATATTTCTATTACCGCCTCAAAGTTGTTAGATAATGCAGAAGCTGGACTTAGAATGGTTGATGGCCGTCATGTGACCGGCCGTGGGTTAAGATTGAATAAAACCCAAAAGGGGGATGGAATATGCCTGAAAGAAGTGCAACAGATTCAATTTGAGAATTGTCATTTTGACAATAATCATTTTTCGGGCATTTATTTGGAAAATTGCTCAGATGCTGTTTTTGCAACCTCCACATTTTCTGAAAATAGAAATGGTATCTATTTTAAGGAAGTTGAAAATGTTCGATTTCAGCACTGCAAATTTAATGATAACGAGGGTTATGCGTTAAATACGGTTAAGTCAGAAAATATTTCTGTTCTCAATCCACAAATGCACTTTAATAAAGGGAATTACGGTAACCTCACCGAAAAAAGTTCGGTTGAAATAATGGACTGTGATTTACGTGGCAAGGGGCAATTTATTTTACGTGGCAGAAGCACCCTAAAAACCAACCTGGAGGAACGTTCACGCATCACTTCGATGTTTAAGGGTTCTATTTTCGAGATAGATTCTGACTCCGAATTGACGATTATTCAGTAAAATTCCAAAAGATTAATTTATTTAAATTAATCAATTGTTTCAGTGGAGTCCAAAGCTTTAGCTTTGGTAGAACCTCCAAAGTAAATCAAATCAATTTTTTCCGTGGAGTCCAAAGCTTTAGCTTTGGTAGAACCTCCAAAATTAAAGTTTTGGACTCCAAATACCTCAAATTGAAATCACACTCACTTATACCCTCTTACCGTAATAGTTTATCATGCCACCGTTATGAAGGTGTCAATACTTATGTCAAAAACTGATGAAAATCAAGGACTAGACTATATTGGTTACTTGGAGGAAGGACAACGCTATCAAGAACAAGGCGCGTTAAAACTTGGTGAAGAATCGTTAAAACTGGCTGAAGAATGTTTTAGCAATGCGATTAAGTTAGATTCAAGTGATTTTCGTGCTTATCTCCGGCGTGGCTATTTATATCAAGAACAATGGAAATTTGAACTGGCTCTAAACGATTTTAACCAAGCGATTAACTGTAACCAAAAAAATAGTGTTGCTTATCTCAAGCGCGGTGATGTTTATCAAACTCAAGGAAAACTTGATCTGGCTCTAAAAGATTACAACTATGCCATTGATAATTTAGTTTTTCCCAATAACAACTTTTTGGCTGAATTTCTTCTTTCGCGTGGAAGGGTTTTTCAGAAACAAAAAAAATTTGATTTGTCCATAGAAGATTTTACTCAAGCCATCAAATTTAAAAATGAACTTAAAAAAGATAGTAGCGAAGCTTATCGGTGTCGGGGAATACTCTACCAAGAGAGAGGAAATATTCAAGAAGCACTCAAAAATTTTGAGGACGCGATAAAACATGCTACTAATCCAGCCGAACTAAGAAAATCAATTTTTATTGAAGTACATTCTTCTTATATAAAAGATAATAACTTTGATTTAGCTAGAAGATGTATAGAAATAGCTTTCACCGACTGTGGTGGCTCACAAATAGAAATACAAAACAAAGAAAGGTATTTGAATCATATTAAAACCTATGAAGAGAAGATTAAATTAACGGAAGATTTGCGTCTAACAAAAGATAGAATGCAAAAAATGGTACAGCAATATACTCACACGCTTGGTAATACTATATTTCCGGAAATTATTTCTAAAGTGGCCCAAAAACTTAAAGATTGTACTGAATTCCAAAAAGAATCTCTATTGCTATACAATGCTTATGATGCTGAAGTATTTATTCGTCATCAAAGTGAATTACTAAAATATAGGTATATTGCTCAAAATCCAGTTCAATTTAGGGATTTTATTCGCCAGGATATTTTATTGTCAGATGACAATTTAGAAACGGCAACGAACATTGAACACATCCTGAATGATGCACTTAAAAGAGTAACAGAACGTTTTTTAGATGATAACTATGCCAAGCTCAGTAGGATACGCAAACGGATACTTGCTCAACATCGTTTATCTTTACCAAAATTACGACAGAATTTTGAAAGCCAAATATTTTTTGAAAATCAATCCTCACTGAATTGGATTCATACCAATCTTTTTACAATAACAACGGATTTTTCTCAAACCTGGAAAAGCGTGAAACTAAAAGAAAATGGTTTTGCTGAAGCTTTATTACAGGGTTATTTTAATGAACTATTCTTTAATATTTTTAAATATTCTGACTATCAAGGGATTGAGCTACAATTTGACGAACAAGAGATTGATGGATGTACATATCTCGTATCAATATTGAAAAATTTCTATGTAGATAATACCTGTATAGGTACCGGGAATGGGTTAGATGACATTCGAGAAGATTTACGCAGGCTTCATGATTCAGAAAACGAGGCAACTACTCTACAACGGCGTGATGATTCAAGTCAAAAAATTTTTCAAGTTACCTTACCTCTACGAAAAGACCTATTAATATGTGATGCTATTAAGGGATTTCCTATCATACAATAAAGGAGGAATAATGCGAATTTTGTGGGTTGAAGATAATGGGAATGTGGTAAAAAATCGACAACATTTGTTTGGTGATTTCTTAGAATCTCATGACTTTCAACATATTTCAGATTTTAGCCTAGCTGATTCTGAAATTTCTGATAAATTGTGTAGATATGATTTGATAATCTTAGACATTAATTTAGAGGCTTCCTTAGTAGACAAAAGTGTTATAGAACTTGCCAACAAATTTGAGCTTCTAAATCCGGATTTTTTAGAAGAAGCCGGTTTTCATTTGTACCTTAAATTATTGGAACAAGGCTTTCCGCAAACTCAAGTTATTTTTCTTACCGGCAATATCAATACAATAGAGACTAGAGTAGAAAAAATTCTACACTTTAAAAAAGTGATCAATGAATCTACAGATGCTAAAGAACAACGCCAAGTGGCCAATGAATTAGCACCACTTATGTCATTTGAGGAACGTAATAAATTTGAACAAATGTTGATACGTGGTGAAAGAAAAACGCAGATATTCCAATGGCTAGATGAATGGGCTGGACAACTCATCACGGAAAATATTGAAGGCGAAACCATCAAAAATACCTATGAAATTTTTGAACAACGTTTTAAAGACGCAAGACTCATTCCCCCTAGAGCTATTGATAAAAAGCAAGATTGTTCAAAAAATTTGCAAAATTGGTTGCGGACTCATTGTGAACGCAATAGCGACAACGCTGTGAACTATGACTATCTCACCTTACGTCGTGGCATATTAAATGTTGTTACTGAAATTAAGGAAGATTCAACTATTAAACTCAACCAAACTTTTCCAGAATTGGATAAGACAACTTTTTTAGAAGGTTTAACTTGTCATCTACGAGATTTTTCTTTGCCCAACATAGAATATTGTCAACTTTATTCTACTTTGTGTGAATATTTAACCAAACCCTTTCAAGAAGCCTACGATGGTAAAGATTTGAGACAAGATGAAAACCGTCATTTGAAATTGCCGTTGTATAATTTGAGAAATTGGATTGTTCATGGTTTGTTGGTTGGGAGTGACACAAGGCTTTTCGCCCAAGAGGTAGGTATAACATTTTTGCTGGCAATGAAGGATATCTTCAATGTAGAAAAATATGGTCATTATGGAGAATTGAAACAATTATTTGATACCTCTAGCGTTACTAGACAGCAACTCATTAATCAAATTAAGGTATTGTCACGTAAAAGAGAATATTACGCTGATCAATGGAAAAAACCTTTAGATGTCATCCATCGTAAGACAAACAAAAACTCTAATCGAAATTGGCAACAGGAAAACTACATTAGCCACTTTTATGCGACGTATCTTTTTTCCATTCAGCACTTGGATAGTTATGAATTAAAAGATACGCCTTTTAATAGTATCGTATTTCATCAATTACAAAGGCATTTGTAATGGCCTTATTAATATTGAGGCTAAAAGCTGATGTCCCCTCAGGGAGCTACCCAACCACGGTTTTAGTTGGCCTTAGCCAACTTGAGTTTTTAGCCTTGAGATTTATTTCAAGGCTTTATGGGAAATTCCTTGTTTTTTAAATCATTAGGAAATGACTTATGGTTGATCTTGACAAACTTGTAACAGACTACAAAATCTTTGTAGATACTTGTAGTTTTATGCATGAAAAAGCCAGCGATTTTTTTGAACGTCACTTGCCGGCTTCATTAGACAGAACGAAAAGTTCAAGTTCAGACGATGGTGCAAAACTCATTATTCCTCTTCAGGTAGGAAATGAATTAGTCAAGTTGCAAAAATCTAAAGATAAATCGACTCAGAAGAGTGCGATAAGAGCAACCAAGATTTTTAACGAATATGTCAAAGTAGGTTATGCGGCGGTTTACGGCGATCAAGATGATTCGTTTGCGGATAACTTATTTCTTACCATTTTCACGCGTTTTCGCCTTAAATATAATGTCCTGTTAATTACCCAAGATAGTAAACTGGCACAAGATATTCTTGCGTTACGCGACTCCCGTTCAGTCAGAGTTGAGAAAGGGATCACAGCGTTTCGTATCAATGATTCTGGCAACCTTGAAGAATGGAAAAAATGGAAAAACCCAGAGCCAGAGGTTGGGAATTTATCTGAATTAGTCTTTACACCATCCAGTTCTTTTAATTCGCCTAGAACCGCTACTACCCAGATTTTGCCCGTTTCTGTAATACCCAACCTCAATGATAAGGTAACATCAAAGCGGTTAGGCACATTAAAGCTGGTAGAAGAAATTGGAAAAGGAGGAGAAGGCAGTATATTCACCACTGAATCTAAGCTAATTTGTAAAATTTACAAAAAAGAAAGACTCACTGACTTAGTTCTGAACAAATTAGAACTCATGGTGAGTAAAGAAGTTAATATTTCCGGCGTTTGTTGGCCCAGAGAGATTGTGTACAATGCCAATGGAGAATTTGTTGGCTATGCGATGGAGCAAGCACGGGGAAAAGCAATACAAAAGGCTATGTTTGTTAAACCGCTCTTGGAACAAAATTTTCCGCAGTGGGACCGAAAAAGTCTAGTTGATCTGGCAATTACTATATTGAGAAAAATCAAGGCCCTGAATGAGAGAAATATTATCATTGGGGATATTAACCCTTTGAATATTCTGGTTCACAGTAGCCAAGAAGTCTATTTTGTAGATACAGATAGTTATCAAATCGAAGACTTTCCATGTCCGGTTGGCACTGTAAACTTTACGGCCCCTGAAATCCAAGGGCAACATTTTGCAAAATTTCTGAGAACCCCAGAACATGAAAACTTTGCAATTGCCACACTGCTGTTTATGATCTTAATGCCGGGGAAACCGCCCTATTCCCAACAAGGAGGCGGGAATCCTAGAGAACAAATCAAGAGACAAGATTTTTCATATCCGTTGGGTACGCAATCAAACAGAAAGGCTCCTCAAGGTCCTTGGCGGTTTATTTGGAGTCATTTTCCTTTCCAAACTAAGGAGGCATTTTATAATAATTTTAGAGAAGAAAAAAGAAAAGCCGCTAAAGAATGGTTAAGCATTATGTTGGCTTATGCGAAGCTACTTCAGCGTGGTTATGTGTCGAGTGAAATATTTCCTACCTGCCTTAAACCTTACACACCAAAAGAGGGTGATGATGGTAAAACGGATGAAGAATTGATATGCAGTGAGTGTGGTGAACCTTTCACATTTTCAGTGGGCGAACAGAGATACTACGAGGAGAAAGGTTTTGAATCACCTAAAAGGGGCCCCTGTTGCCGTCGTAGTCGTGCAAGGGTTTAATTTAGTGTCTATTAGAAAAAAGCCCAAAGCGAAAGCTTTGGACTCACTCCAGCCAAACGGTTTTTGGAATCCAAAGCTAAAGCTTTGGATTGTTTATTTATGAATAAACACAAGTTCAGAGAAGTTCGTTTTTATAAGGAAAAGTAAATTATGAGTATTGATTTGGAGATAAGAAAACAAGATTTGGTCACTAATCCTACCGCGAGAATCGCTGTATGTCTGGTACTGGATTGTAGCCCTTCTATGGGGGCAAGTTATTGGGTTGGTGGTAAACAAATCGTCAGACAAAGTGGCTCAGTTCCCATTGATGAATTGAATAAAGGGGTCAAACATTTTTTGGCCTCCATTAAAAAAGATGAGATAGCGAGGTATGCGGCTGAAATTTCCATTGTCACCTTTGCAGGAAAGGCGCAAACGGCTTTAGATTTTCAATCGCTGGAACGGATTGACACCCCAACACTACAAATCGATGATAAAGGGGGAACTAGCATTGGCACAGCGGTAGAACTTGCCCTTAAATTGCTTGACAAAAGAAAAAGAGAATATGGAAATGTTGGGGTTGACTATTACCAACCTTGGCTAGTTTTGATGACGGATGGGCGGCCCACGGATTATACGCATCTGGAGGTTTCCAAAAAGGTTCAGGATATGGTACTGAACAAGAAGCTAACGGTATTCCCAATTGGAATAGGGGATGATGCCGATGCCGATGTGATGGCCGTATTGAGCAAGTTTTCTCCAAAACGCAGCCCCTTAAAACTGAAGGGTCTCAATTTTCCTGAATTTTTTGAATGGCTAGGTCAGAGTGTTTACAGTATTTCACAGTCGGTACCCGGCGAAAACGTTCCACTTGATATTGAAGGAATAAAAACATGGGCAGAATTGTAAAAGCTGTCGTTGGCAAAGTGCATACAAGATATTATCAGTTATTATGAAGATTGACACTAATCCCACCACGAAATTAGCTGTGTGTCTGGTGCTTGATTGCAGTCCTTCCATGAGTACGAGCTTTTGGGTAGGAAATCAGCAGATTATCAAGCCTCCAGACTCACTTTCCATTGATACTTTGAATGAGGGAATCAAACATTTTTTAACAGCCCTGAAAAATGATGAAGTGACCAGACATGCTATTGACATTTCCATTATCACTTTTTCAGGTGAAGCGAAAACGGTTTTAGACTTTCAAACAGTAAAAAATGTTGACATCCCTATATTAGAAACTGATAAAGGACGTGGTGGTACCAGCATTGGTTCAGCAGTGGCATTGTCCCTCAATAAAATCGAAGCGAAAACCAATGAATATCAAGAAACAGATATTAACTATTATCGCCCTTGGTTGGTTTTGGTAACAGATGGTCATCCAACTGACCATTCTCATCTTGAGGTGGCCAAATTAGTCCAGAATCAGGTATTAGACCAAAAATTGATTGTCTTTTCGATTGGAATGGGTGAAGATGCAGATATAAAAGTGCTTACTCTTTTGTCTCCAAAGTCGCCACCACTCCAATTAGAAGAAATAGATTTTTTTAGTGTTGAATACCTGAATTCCCTTTTTGAACAAACGTTGGAATCAGAAGAAGAAATATCACTAGCTCTTGACGGGATCAAAGCATGGACTGAATATTTGAGGATAAATAAAGAAATCATGCGAGCAAAAATCAAAGTTGCCGGTCATGCCGTTGTTGGCAAAGCGCATGAAGGTAAGAAATTGCCGAGACAAGATGACGTTTTTATTTTTCGATCCAAAAAACAGAAACGCGCCATTATCGCACTTGCTGACGGTGCCGGATCTTGTTCTCATTCTGAATTAGGGGCTGAAATAGTCACATCCAAAGTGGGTAGCATTATTTTGGGTAAAGGTGATCAAGATATAGAGAACTGGGATAAGTTAGATGAAGGTGATGTGAAAGATGACAACTTTGAACGATTTTTTAATGATCGTGTCTTAGCTTGTACTCATATCCATAAAAAACTCACATTCTATTTAACAGAGAAAGCAGAATCACAGGGCATTACAGTAAAAGAACTTGCATCCACCTTACTTTTTGTCGTCTTAAAAGAAACCAAAGGTACGATCCAATATTTAGCAGGACATATTGGTGACGGTGTTATCGTACAATTCCAAAATAATCAGACCAGTGTTCTTTCTCCTCCTGAGCGGGGAGAATTTTCAAACACCACCTTTTTTGTGACTTCAAAAGATGCTCTAACACATTTTCGCCTCTATCGTGGTGTTCTCAATCCTAATGAAGGTTTTATGCTTTTCTCAGATGGTGTAGCAGATACACTCTATCATAAACAAACTCAAACTGCTGCTCCCGCGTGTACCAAAATGTTTGAATGGCTTGATACATATACACAACGCCAAATAGCTAAAGCGACTCGTGACAACTTAAAACAAGTGTTTCGAGAAGAAAGCCCAGTTGGAGATGATTGTAGCCTGGCTATAGTAAAGGTTATGAAGAAATAGTGAATCAAACCCAGTAAAGCATTGTTTTTGTTGGGTTTTTCGTATGTTATTCTTAACTTAACCCAAAGTAATACTTTCTTAAATTATTTTACGGTACTTTCGCTTATTTTTTTCGAGTCAAAGTAATTCGTAAGTTATTGATTTTATGTTATGATGATTCTAAGAATCATTTAAATCAGTTTTGTTATTGTAATTATGAAATAGTTATGCAATATTATTGTAATAATACAAATATAATAACAAATATCAGTAATTGAATTTATTATATACTTTGATAACGCTTTGAATTAGATATCAAAAATATAACTTATTGAATATTAAGCTATTTAAATTAACAAGGCACTAAAAAATAAGCGAAAGGACAGATTTTATATAACTATATGATCTTTTAGAATTGGTATGCAAGAAGATAAAGAACTTAACAAATTCATTCACCGTAAAATGGGCAATGCCATTGTCAAAATTTTTGTGGCTGATGAATTTCAAGGCACTGGTTTTTTCATTACACCTGATGGTTATGTGTTAACCGCTTATCATTGTATTGGAGACTATTCGCCTGATATTATTGTTGAAACACGCTTTCACGGCAAAATCTCAGCACAACTCGACACCAATAAAAGTTTAAAAACTTATGATATTGCGGTGTTAAAAACAGACCATGAACCTAGTCATTGTTTACCACTAGGTTTCATTTCAGAATCATTACATCAAGCGGATAATGTAGTTGCTATGGGTTATCCGGCCGGACATAGAGCCGATAGTAAACTGGGGGTTTTTCCGGGTAGCATTTCTCAATGGCGAGGTAACAAAATAGACTTACCGAATGCGATTAAAGGTAAAGGACAAAGTGGTGGGCCAGTTTATCACTATGCGACTAGACGCATCATTGGAGTCGCATCTGGTGCTTTTAAACCTGAGATTTTGATGGATACTGGATTAGCAGTACGATTTGAAGCCTTATTTAAACAATGGAAAGAACTTAAGGCTATCAATAATAAGGTTGCTAGTTCTTGGGATAAAGAACTGAGGCCCGGTATTTTTTCTTTAGTTCCAAGATTTTTAAAGTTTCAGCGGGAATCATGGGAGAGAAATGAAATATTACAAACCTTAACGCAACTGATGGAGCGTTTAGGTTTATCAGAACGGCTTAAACTCAGTGATGAATTTATTCCATACGATAGTAATCGCCGACAACAGATTCAAGAAATCCAAACTAAGTTAAAACGATTATCGTTAGATGATCCTAAGTACAATAGAATTCTCATTATGAATGGTTGTGTATTGTCTTCTACTGGCAATCCTACTAAAGTTGCAGAGGCGGAATATTGGTTTTCTCAAGTCAGGGAAAATTCCCAAGAAGATGGAGAACGGGCCTTAGCTTCATTTAACTTGTTTCAAATACACTTACGGCACAAGTTATATGATAAAGCCTTGGATGATTTGAAAGTAGCCATTGATATCGATCCACAACGCTATGCTTTGCATAATGTCCATCAATACCCCATTGAAAAATTATTGGGTGCGGGTGGTATGGGCTGTGTTTTTTTATGTCAAAATTGCAACCCATTAATTCCAGATGACCGGGTGGTGGTTAAGTGCTTTTGGGAAAGTCGTAAAGGTTCTCCCGATGAAGTTTTTAAAGAAGCTTTAGCAATGAGTAAGGTAGCCGGGCAATATGTGCCTAAACCACTAGAATGCGGTTATGTTGATGACATAAAACAAGAAAGAGCTTTTTTTATCACCGAATACATTCAGGGTATGACAGATGGGGAAAGCTGGTTAGAACGAGAAGGCAAATTAGATTTAGAAAAGGGATTACAAGTAGGATTAGAAATTGCTAAGGGATTGCAAGTAGCCCACTGCGCGAGAATCTATCACTTAGATTTAAAGCCCGCCAATATATTGCTCAAACGGAATAAGAAAAAAATAGCCGTCAAAATCATAGATTTTGGTTTATCTCATGTAGCAACTTCTTTGCGACAACAAGCGGCTAGGCGGCAGAGTCAAATTGGATTGAGTGTATTTGGGCAGAAAGTATTTGGAACCTTAGATTATGCCTCACCGGAACAATTAGACCCGAAACAGTCGGAAAAACCGGGAGCCAAAAGTGATATATTTGGGTTTGGGGCCACTATGTATCACTTATTGACAGGAGAAAAACCAAATCCTTTTTTAGAAAGAGAATTACCAGAAATTCCAGCATTACGCCATTTATTGTGCGATTGTGTAAAAAAAGAACCCTCACAAAGACCGAAATCTGCACAGCAACTTGTTCATCAATGGATGTTATTGGTTCCTGAACAGGATAGGGCTAAACCAAACGCTAACCAATTTTACAAGGAACGTTGCGTTTTGCAAGATCATCTAGGTGCAGTATGGTCAATCGCCTTTAGTGCAGACGGCTGTATTCTTGCATCAAGTAGTAATGATGGCTCTATCAAACTATGGAATGTCAGTATGGACGAGGTACTACAAACCCTAACTGGACATAGTAAGGCAGTGTATTCTGTCGCTTTTAGTCCTGATGGTCGCATTCTCGCATCAGGTAGCAATGATGAAACAGTCAAACTTTGGAATGTGGACACAGGACAAGTATTACAAACCCTACAAGGGCATGAAGGTAAAGTACATTCTGTGGTATTTCACCCCACCAAAAAAAGCATTAAGCTTGTTTCTGGTAGCGATGACAAAACCATCTTATGGGAAGTTGAAGTTGATGCAAACACCAGCAAAGAGTTACAAACATTGCCCGGCTATGAAACGATTGCTCTTAGTCCAAACGGAAATATCCTCGCTTTGGCGAGTAATGACAAAACGATCAAACTACGGAATATTAGCACTGGCAAAATGTTAGAAACCCAACAAAAACCTGAAAAGTCAGTGAAAGCATTTGCCTTTACTCCTGATGGGAACATTCTTGCATCGGGTGGCAAGAACATCATTCTGTGGGAAGTAAGTACTGGTAAGAAACTACAAACCCTGCCAGAACCTGGAGATGAGGTGCGTACTATTGCTTTTAACCATGATGGACATATTCTCGCTTCCAATAGCATTAACGATACCATTAAACTTTGGGATATCAGCACTGGCAAGGTACTCAAAACCCTGAAAGGGCAAGGAAAATCGGTATATTCTGTCGCTTTCAGTCCATGTGGACGCTTTTTGGCATCAGGTAATTACGGTAAAACAGTTAAATTATGGGAAAGAAAGTAATACTCTCATCCCATGCAAACAAAGAATCAACTCGCGAGTTGCGAGCGTAGCATGAGTGCGCCAAGCTTCGCAAAGCACAAGATGAAAAAACACACATCATCAACGTCAGTCAGGCATTTTTAACCGGATTTAACCCAAGGTAAAAATCAAACACTATGAAACTAACAAACCTTATCCCAGAATAGGGGTAACGACACCCAGTTTTGCCAAAACATCCTCATTCCATAAGCTTCTGAACAAAAAATTAAACAATTAACTCGTGAATTGTTCAATGCCTACAAAAGGCGATTGTCTACTTTGTCAGTCATTAGTGAACTATAGTAAGCGATTGATAACGTTTATTATTGATAGCAGTGTGCTATAGGGATGGTGGGCATTCGTCGCAAAATAAATTTTGCACTCCAACCGTAGCAATAAATGTGTAGCAAAGCTGTGCATTCAAAATTTAACTCATCAGTGCTTGAGACTTGTCAACCACGTTTGTTTAATAGCCCAAGTCTGATTGAAGCCAGCTAGAATCAGTAGATCGAAAATTTATTAAATATCGAGGATTTTATGCCGTCAAATGGTGGGCAAGCGGGCGAAACTTATGGGGAAAAAACGGATTTTTGACGGCCCGCTTACCCACCCTACAAAGAGCAGATCATTAAAAATGTTTTCGATCTACTGAAAATCTTTATCTACCTTGAAAATGAAAAGACTCTAAGCTTACAGAACAATCTACTCAATCAAGACTGCTCGGCTTGGATACTTAGGAAGTCCCAAAAAAATAATTATTCCAAATGCCAGCTATGTGGGTAGGGGAATGGTGGGCAACAAAAACCCGTTACCCACCCTACAAGAAAGACTGGAATAATTTATTTTTTTGGATATGCCTTATCTCAAAAAACGTGTGACTTTGATTGGAAATCCCCTGATGAAAATAGAACAATTAAATTTAAAGAATTTTCGGTGTTTTGAAAATATCACTATAGAATTTAGCCCTCATTTCAATATCATTATTGGAAACAATGCTTCTGGAAAAACTGCCTTGTTAAGAGGGGGATGTGTTGCAATCAGTTCGTTTTTTTTAGGCATTGATGAGGTGCCAAGTCGTCCAATTCAAAGAGATGATATTCGTTTAGTCAATTATGAAAATGCCATAGAGTATTGTTTTCCCGTAGAAGTGGCCTGTTGTGGAACCATAGAAAACGAAAAACTTGAATGGGCAAGACAACTGACTGGCAAAAAAGCTAGGACAAAATTGCAAAACACGGAAATTAAAAATCTAGCCAAACGATATCAACAACAAGTCACTGAGCATGTTGATTTACCGGTTATTGCCTACTTTTCTGCTAGAAGAATTTGGGAACAGTCTGAAAAACTGAACTTAGTGAAAAAAGGTTCGAGACTCAGAGGATACCATAATGCGATTGCCCCAGCTTTAAATTATAAATTTTTGACGGAATGGTTTAAAACCAAAGAAATGGCCTTTTTGCAAACTCAAACGAGAAACTTTGAACTCCAAATCGTAAAACAGGCCGTGAGTCAATGTATTGGGATGAGTTCAGATATCTATTACGATATAGATATAGGCGCGTTAGTCCTGAAATTTTTTGATGGCAAAATCATACCCTTTAATCGGTTAAGTGATGGTATCCAAAATATGATGGCGATTGTCGCTGACATTGCCTATAGGTGTGTCACTTTAAATCCACATTTAAAAGAAAAATCTGTAGTGCTCAATAGGATGTTAAACAGAATTGGAGGGTTTGAACAAATCTATTTCACTTAAGAAGTTTTTGCGCGCAAAAACTTCTTAAGTGACATACTGATTGTCATGATTTACGCTGATTAATATATATCAATTATGTTCAAGATCAATCTGACCACTACAGATTTTCATAAAAATCCTTAAAAAAATGCCCTATTTTTAATTTCACGCAAAGCCGCTAAGACGCTAAGCAATAATACTTAGCAGCTTGCCCCCTAGCATAAAGTATTCTCACTTTAATAGTATGGGTAATTCATGTGGTTGCCCTATTTAAATCAAATCAGGAAAAAAAATGATGCGTAGATTTCATTCTTACGGCCCTGTCAATTGTCGCCGACATTTCTGTGTTGAACGACAAGCATTGATAGCAACTTGTCTTGATTATATTATTGGCGATCCAGATGAAGGGGGGAATTATTTTACGATATGGGCACCCAGGCAAACTGGGAAAACTTGGTTGATGCGTCAAGTCAAAAATGAAATCAAAAAGCGGTATTCAAATCAGTTTATTATTGCTGATATGTCCATGCAAGGGGTTGTGGATTTAGAGGAGAAACCCGTTAATGAATTTCTGAAATGGGTGCCTTACTTGGTACGAGATACTTTCAATATTGAGATTGATGAAACAAAAGATTGGATGGCATGGCACGATCTCTTCCATAAAAATAATGAACACTTTGATCGGCCTATCATCCTATTTATTGACGAGTTTGACAAACTGCCTCCAAAAGTCATTGATCACCTCATCACGCTTTTCAGAAGTATGTACCTCAAAAGGGATGTCTATCGCTTGCATGGCCTCGCCCTACTCGGTGTGAGATCAGTATTGGGGGTAGAAAGCCAACGAGGCTCACCGTTCAATGTTCAACGTTCATTACAAGTTCATAATTTTACCCAAGAAGAAGTGTTTGATCTGTATCACCAGTATGTCGATGAAAGTGGACAAGACATTGAAACTGAAGTCATTGAAAAAATCTATGACGTGACAAGAGGACAACCTGGGTTAGTTTGCTGGTTGGGTGAACTGCTGACTGAAAGCTATAATGCCAACAAAAAGGCTATTATCGATCATCGTACTTGGGATCGCGTTTATCTTAATGCTATGACGACAGAGTCTAACAATACCATACTGAACTTGATCAAAAAGGCGACAAGCCACTATACTGCTCAAGTACTTCATCTGTTTGCTAAGTCAGATATTCCCTTCATTATTGTTCAAGATTGGTGTAATTATCTCTACCTGAATGGCATCATTGAGAGTGAAAGGGGTTTTGATGAAACGGGAAATGAGATAAAATACACTCGTTTCTCCTGTCCGTTCATCCAAGAACGCTTATACAATGTTCTGACTTACGATCTCATCGGTGATCGGCCTCCTATACTCGCCCTGGATTTTTTGGATACCTTAGATGATGTGTTTGAAGGAGAAGAGATCAACCTACCGGCCCTGCTACAAAGATATAAAGATTACTTACTGAGATTGAAGGCTAAGGGCCTCAATCCGTGGCAGGATCAACCTCGGCGAACTGATTTGCATATCACAGAATGGGTTGGCCACTTTCATCTCTATAGTTGGCTTCAAGCCGCACTGGGCAGACGATGCGTCATCAGCCCTGAGTTTAACGTCGCAAGCTCCGTTACTTCGTTTCCGACAGGCAATGGGCGAGTAGATATCCATATTCGCTGTCAAGAAAAGCTTGGCATCATCGAAGTCAAAAGCTTTAGCGATGCTGCACAAGTGAAAAAAGATAGAAAACAGGCGGCACAGTATGCCAAACAACTGAATATGAATACTGTCGTTATCGCGCTGTTTATACCAACAGAAGATGAAAAAATACTCAAGGCCTTTTCAACGGAAACAGAGATTGAAGACATCAAAATCGTGGTTGTTCCCATTGGATTAGCAGAATCAATATAATTTTTCAGTTATCAGTTCCACGCAAAAGTTTTTGCGCGCAAAAACTTTTGCGTGGAAATCAGTTATCAACGCTTTGATATCCCCTATTGGAAAGGCCAACATATTTCTCTGACTAATGACGCTGATTTTTTGATATACTGTCCACCGTTATAATTTGCGCTTGTGCTGAAGTAAAAAACCATTCTTTGCTGCAAATTTGGGCTAAAAACTTTTTAAAGAATTAGTCACCTTTAGGTGACTTGAGCTTTTAGACAACTGCTTTAAAGATTTTGCGCGCAAAATCTTTGGCGTGAAAAGCTGTTGGCTGTTAAATTCAATAGGTCGCTATTATATGACAATGCTAAGTATAGTCTTTAAGCTTAGATGGTGGGCAACAAAAACACGTTACCCACCCTACATTAATTATATATATCGTTAGAATCAGGAAAATTCATATACGTTATAGTTTTCAACAAGTTATAATCATATCATGCGGAGATAAAACATGACTTTTAATAGAATCATCACTTTTGGCGATATGCATGGCGATTTGGATATCCTGTTAGCCAGTTTGGCTGAAAAAGGACTGATTCGCTATGAGCAAAAACAGGATGATATCATAGAACAAATCAAAGCGGGATTAAACGATGCTTTTATTCCCTCACTCGAAGCGATAGTCATCCCTCAATCGCAACCCGTTCGAGTTGTTTTTTTAGGGGATTTTCTGGATCGGTACGATTTTGGATACGCTATTATCCAATTCCTACAGAAGATTAGATGGGAAACCTTTGAAATTTATCCCATTTTCATCCTCAGCAATCATGATTTGCTCAATTTCCATTTTGTGATTAACCCCTTTGAATTGCCTGAAATTTACCAAGGTAGTGGTCATGATAAAGAGGATACCGTAGCATATATTCAACAAATGGGGGTTAATAAG
>Ga0233403_10000485_pt1 | contig 18636 bp, 8 predicted proteins | sample Na_oxic_1_MG_FD_179866 | JGI IMG/M metagenome (GOLD analysis project Ga0233403, IMG submission 179866) | Seawater microbial communities from Saanich Inlet, British Columbia, Canada - Na_oxic_1_MG | ecosystem: Environmental > Aquatic > Marine > Inlet | place: Canada: British Columbia | collected...
CGCATTGATAAAGTTTGTGTCTTTTTCAAAGAAAGCGTTTGGCTCACAAACGATACCGATGCCTAAAAAATGGGGTTCATCTTCAATAAAATCTTTGAGCCATAAATTAATTTTAGCCCGCGTTATTTGAAGGCTCTCAATATGAGAGGCTGCTTCAAACAGATTAGCAACTGCCCTTGCTTCATCTAAAGGAATCTCAAGTTCCGCCCTAACATATTTGGCATAATGATAGGCAGTCTCTTTAGCAATGATTTGGGCATTATATTCCGCCATTTTATGCACTTTATAGCCGATGATGGTGGAAATAATAGCAACTGCAATGGCTATTAAAAAAGTGATTGATAAGGTTAGTTTTGTTCTGATTTTCATATCGAAAGTTAAATAACCCAAGTTGCTACCTATAACCGACATTCCGCATATCGATACGTGAATTTTATATTTTTTTCGCTAAGTTCGCGGAAAATGGTGAGATTCCATCAGAAAAGGAGACGACACACTCATCTCAAATTTCCCAAGTGCTCACCATTTAATTTATGAATCATTCATCATGCGATTCAAGACAGTTTAAATGTACGAGTTGATGCGGGTTGATGCGAAAGATCAATTGTAACGTTGGGTGTGCGGAATGTAGGCTATAAGTCACTGATTAATTTCATTATTCAAAGTTTTTGCCCCATTTAAAACACGACTATAGCAACTCGTTGATTTAACGCATTTTTTCTGGTTATCGGTGGCAACTTGGGTTGAACTGGTTGCAAGTTTTATAGCCGGAACAGGAATCAAAGATTAATTAAGGCATAAACTAATATGCACAGAACCCCAAATTCGTCTCAAACGAGAAAAAATCGGCAAATTGTTTTGCCTAAGTCATCCAAGTCTCTTCGGTTTGATTTTTATATAACGGATTGAATTGAATGATAAAAATTCATAAAATGAAAACTTGCAACCAGTTCGTTTAAATATAATTATAATTGAAGGGGAATGGGGAATGGAGAACGCAGCATCAGTTTAAGATTTAATTTAGACATGTAAAAACAAGGAGTCCAAAGCAAAGCTTTGAACTCTTGAATGTCACCTTAATAATTTATCATTTTTGAACCATGCCTGTTTTTGTCAACAAAAACTAATACCACAATGGGAATCACTCAAAAATAAATTGATATGATATTGAATAAATTTCCGTAACAACATACATATAAAAAAAGAAATCTTATCAGCTCGTTAGTAAAATACTATTTTTTATATGGTTATTCTTTATTCTTTATTTTCCAATGATTTATGATACAATGGTTCGGACAGTTTTTGTAAATTATTGTTATTAAAAGACTTTTTATTTTAAGCCAAAAATATAAAAAACCTTTTATTTCAATTACTTACAAAATTTATAATGCTAATTTTTAAAAAACTGTCCGAACCATTGATGATAACCATATTAAAAAATAGTTATTATAAGTTATTGATAAATTTACAATTTTATACCTGATGTGTTATAAATTCCCTTTGTTATTGGGACTCTCCCTTCCTCATAGCAGGTCGTGACATATTGTTATATGTTACCATTGTTATGATTTGTGATGAGACGAAATCATAAAGTCCGCTTAAATTTAAAGGGTTGACGCGAGATGGGTGAGGTTATTGTTCGATGGGACAAACTTTCTTGGCCAGAACGCAAATAGCCTTCACTCCAACCAATAATCAAAAATAACAAAGGCTGCGTTTGAGCACTCAAGGGAGCAGTAGCAATAGCTACGAAGATCAATATATACACACTCAATAAAGTAAAACCAAGCGAACTGCCGGGCGGATCAGCAGGTGGCTGCAACATCGCATGGAAAAACAATCGTACCATCATGCTTAGAAAAATAGTGGTGAAAAGGCTTAATGCTATTATCCCACGCCTTAAAAACAATAGTAAAAAATAATTGTCGATAGACTTTTGAAACTTACCGATTACTGGCATCCCGTGACTGCCCCATCCCCAAAAAAGGCGTTCAATCGCAAAATCAATATAGTTAATTACTAATTGCCAACGATAAGCCACTGTTGACTGTGCCCTTGATTCCACAGTCTCCGGATCGACAGAGGCATAACTTATAAACCAAGTAATGACGGGGGGACCAACGATGAGAACACAGACAACCATAATCCAAAAAATTGTCCAGCGTTTTTTTGAAAGTCCTATTAAAGGTACAAAGGCGGCTGCCAATGCGCCCACCATGGGGCCACGTGTCAACGTCATAAAGGCACCTATAAATATTCCTAAACTCAGCAATCGTGCCGTCGAAATAGGTAGCCAAGGAAATTGACGAAAACGGGGAGGCCAAACTTGACTCCATTCTAACCAACGCTGGATACGATATCCTGTCCACATAACGATACCGGCTAAAATTTCATGAGTGAAAGGCCCATTAGCTCGTATTAATCCCCAACGCTCGTCTGCTGTAACCATCCAACCTCTATCAAAAAAGCGGCCCAAGACATACTGCACTGGCGTATAGTGTGAGAAGGTAATAAATTGAATTGCCAATAATCCTGCGACAAGAAACAATGTGAAAGTGATACTTTTGGCAAAATCTTCGCGCAACCCAGCCGGTTCAATTAAACTTTTAGCTAAAACGTATGGAAATACAACCGATGCACTAAAGTTAAGTATAAAATTCTGGAAGTGAGGTCGCCCTTCTGGACTGAGGGATTCTGAATAAATAACTGATAAGGCATAGCCAAATACCAAGATGTCAGTGAATGAAAACCGCCAGCCAGGTTTTCCCCGTATGAACCAAATCGGTATAATGGCTAACATAACGGCTGTACTAAAAGTGGGATCAGGAAATCCTGGTACAGGCCATTTGTAATAACTTGGAATAAAAAGTAAGACAGGGATATACACGTAGATAAAAGCTTTATGCACTGATTGTGTCCAAGCAATGTACGCAGCAAAAATCGCCGGTATCAATATAATAATAGACACACGAATTTTTCTCCTACAGACGACAAATAAGGTAGTAAGTAGATGCTATTTTAGGGAGTAGCTGCTAAATAAAATACCCCTTTAAGATGAAAATAAACTCATTTTTTTCAGAAAACAACTTAATTTCTCTATGGATATATTATTTTCACGTACCTATTTAAATGCATAATTGAAGTGTAAATAAGGGCATGGTTCAAATATAACGACACTCGGATCGTAAAGTCAATGGCATTGACTATCGGGGACGAACTTAGCGATAGCCCCTATCAGGCATGGTATTTCATAGGGACAGTCAATGTCTGCCCTTAAGCCCTTAAGTCAATGGCATTGGATCGTAAAATGGGATTAATTATAGAGTCAGGACAACACGGCTAAATAATGTACCTTTTACGCCAAGTTTTTACTAAAACTTTAACTTTTTGCGAGCAATATTTAATATTTTACTCATTCAGTCGGTTTGTGTTGAAATCGGTCAATAGGCGGTGTTGAGGTGGCGCTCAAGAGATTAACCAATTCTCATGGTACGAAAAACCATTGAGGCGTTCAAACGGTGTCGCCATCTCATGAAGGGCGTTAAAGTCTATATGATAACAGGGAGAATCTTCTTGTCAAAGCATTTCAACACAATCCGACTGAATCAGATATTTTTATTTAGCCGCTTCACCCTAACAAAAGAAGGTTCAATTTATTCCCGCGCTGAAGTTGTGGCTTATACTGCCCACAGCACAACTTAAACTTTTATGTTGTCCACCCTAGCCTTTTTGTTGTCCACCGGCCTCATTTAAAAAAGTTCAGTTTGTTCCCGTGCGGAGTATAACCTCTGTCACCCTAATCTAAAAATATCTTTTTGTCAAGTGATTCTCCTACAAGATTCACTTTTCTATCCGTTAACATATAAATGTTAAAGAATGCAAATATTTATTCAGTTTTTAGTCGCCTCTCTCAAAAAATCGCATTTTATCAGTAGCAAGAATTGGGGTAACCACCTAGGGCTTGCATGTGGAATTGTCCTTACGTGTGATTCAATAGGGTAGGGGCAATCCTTTATGGTAGCCCTCTTTATATAGCTTTTACTCTCAGTAAAAAACCAAGCTGGCGAAAAACAGGCCGCTTCTCTGGTTGATCGTTTTTTACTGATTTTTGACATGGAACGATAAATTTATCTCCGCCATTTTCAGAAAAAGATTTTGGTAAATGCACATAATTCTTTGATTTAAAATGAGAAATTAAAGGTATTTATCTGAAAGGGGCGGCACTAGCAAAGTTGCATGTGGAATAATGTTTAATGCCTGACTTAAGATGAGCGATCCCTTAAAAATCTTCCCATTCACTATCTTGGTAAAAATGAGGTACGGAATATGTAGGCTGTTCCGCTTTAACGACAGGGGCGTTGGTTTCAAGAGGTAACTTTTTCTGAGTTTCTTCTTGAAGTAATTCCTGTTCTGCCACTTTGAAAAACGCGACTTGTTCTTTAAGCGTCTGCGCCTGTTCCTTCATCGCATTGCTCGCTGTGGTAGCCGCTTCAACTAAATCGGCATTTTTTTGGGTCATTTCATCCATTTGTGCAACCGCTTTGTTGATCTGATGGATGCCTAAAGACTGTTCTTGACTGGCTGTCGCAATTTCTGTAATGATTTCACTCACTTTTTTCACCGCAAGCAATATTTCTTTTAAGGTTTCCCCCGATTTATTAGCCAGTTTTGTCCCCTCTTTGACTTTAGCAACGCTATCTTTTATCAATACTTTAATTTCTTTGGCTGCAGCTGCACTGCGTTGTGCAAGGTTACGCACTTCGGTCGCTACCACCGCAAAACCTCGTCCTTGTTCACCAGCACGGGCTGCTTCAACAGCGGCATTGAGTGCTAAAAGATTGGTTTGGAATGCAATTTCATCAATGACCCCTATAATATCAGTAATTTGTTGGCTACTGCGACTGATTTCTGTCATCGCTTGTATAGTGGAACCAACCACCTCGCCCCCTTGTTCTGCCCAGCTTTTCGCATCAAAAGCCAAACGGCTCGCCTGCTGTGCATTATCTGTATTTTGTTGCACTGTGCTCGTCATTTCTTCCATACTAGCCGCTGTTTCTTCTAACGAAGCGGCTTGCGATTTTGTACGTTGATTAAGGTGGGCATTGTCTTGGGAGATGTCCTTAGCAGTGCTATTGACTGCCCTCGCTGTCAGCAACATTGCCGTCATGATGTCTGTCAGTTTAGATACCGTCGAATTGATGTCATTTTTTAATTGTTCAAAGAGACCAACATAGTTATTTTCAATCTGTTGGGTCAAATCCCCATCGGCTAAAGCAGCGATAATGTGCATAATGTCTTCAACCGCTTGTTGGTTGGAATCCATAATTTGATTGATATCTTCGCTGAAGGTTTTGAAAAAGCCGCTCTTGTTTTCGAGGTTAATACGTTGTTGGATATCGCCTTGGGATGCTGCTTGAAGGACACGATTAATCTCTTGTTCTGTGGCAACTTGGAGTGTACGATTGTTCACCTCAACAACCATACCCAGATGTTCCTTATTCGCATTAATCACTGGTGTAAGAGTATGGCCAAGTGCCAGTTCTCCGATGGTGACTTTTACGTGATGACTATCTGTCAGTCTTTTTAATAAAAGGCGTTGTTTGGCGTTGTTCTCATGAAAGTGAGCAAAATTGGCACCGAGTAAATGGGCCGCATCAAAATGGGGAATGATCTTGCGTATCTTCTCTTCTTCAGTTTTAAATAAGGATTGCGCAGTCTTATTGAGATAGATAATGTTATAATCCTTATCAGTAATTAAGATATTGGTCGTCGCTTTATCCAATGCGCGATTAATACGCAAAGCTTCCTCAGCAACCCGTTTTTCTGTCTCAATGCGTTCACGTAACTGGGTTTGCATTCTGTCAAATGCGCGGCTGAGTTGTCCCGTTTCATCTTGATAGTCAATATCAATCTGATTATTCAATTGTCCTGCCGCAATCTGATTGGCAATATTTACGACTTTGCTCAAACGTTTGGTGGTGTTTGTTAATATGATGATAAAAAATAGTATGGCCAAGCCGATGAGAATCACCATTGCACTGGTTAAAATCAGAAAATCTGTATGGGCAACTTTATGACTCTTATTAGCTTCACTATATAAATCGTGAGCCAGTTTATCTCCCACTTCCTTGAATAGGTCAATTTTCCCTGTTTGCATTTTAAACCAGTATTCAGGCTCAGCTTTATCTCGCAGCTTGCCATTAGCCGCCTCAGCAGTATAAATCATTTGACGCATTTTTGTGGTTTTTTCGATAAATTGGCCCGATGATAAGCGTGTTTTGATAAATTCTCTTTGTTTTTCAGTGAGATAAAGCATAACCTCATGATTCAAATGGGCCTCTTGTGCGGTAACTAGTTCTATAAATTGTCGAAATTGCCCAGATTCAAGGGAATTCTGACTAAATATAGCGGATAATAGAGCACGTTCCAATCCTGCTTTTTCCTTGGCTTTTAAGAAGTTGATATAAGCCAATTTTAGTGGAAGAACATCTTTGTAGTTAGCATAATGAGACGAGTGTATAAGAAATTCAAATAAGGTCTGGTTAATCTCGGTATAACGTTTCACGGCTTTAGGTTGTTGGATACTTTGCGTTGTAACATCGGCACGGATGGATTTAATACGGGCCAACATTTCTAACACGTTATCAAGTCTTGTGTTAAAGTCGATCTCTAAATGGCGAAGTTCAAGTTTATCCAAAAGCTGCTTTAATGTAATGATAGATTCATCCGTTTGGATACGATACTGGGATAATTCATCAGAAAATTTTTGGCCTTTATTTTTCAGAAACAAACTACTCGCCCCTCGTTCCAATTGAATAGCATGGACGATATGACTCAGATTGATTGAGAATTGCGTCAATTCCGCCACTCCTTCCATGTCAGTAGCCCTTTGCGCTTTTTCAATCATCAGAGTGATGGAAAAATATGATAAGCCTAGTAGAGGAAAAAGTAGTATTAAAGCCAGTTTATATTTAATTTTCAAGTGAGCAATAAATGACATATCAGTTACCAGTTATGAAGTTTAAGTTCCTCATTTCCCATTGTTAATGAGCAATGCTTTCAACAATGGCTAATTCATTGGAATTAAGCAAACGATCAATATCAAGTACGATTACCATTTTTTCATCAACGGTTGCCAAACCACGAACAAATTCTGTGCTGATGACACGACCAAAATCAGGGGGTGATTTAATTTCGTTTTCTGCAACATCATAAACATCCGATACGGCATCAACGACGATACCCATAATACGTTCTTTAGCGGAAGAAGATAATACCTTGACAACTATTATAACTGTCATTGTTCCCTCTTTTTGACATTCAAGATTGAAGCGCAAGCGTAAGTCAATAATTGGTACAATAATACCCCGTAAATTAATGACTCCACGAATATATTCAGGTGTATTGGGTATTTTCGTTACTTTACTCCAACCTTTGATTTCTTGTACACGCAAAATATCTATGGCATATTCTTCTTTCGCTAAAAAAAAAGTCAAATATTTATTAGCTATTTGGGAAATCTCATGGTTTACCATTCATTTTATTCCTTGAAAATATCTATTATTTAATAGAGTTTGTACAGATTTAACGTAACTTAACTTATCACAATTCACCTCACCAGAAACAATTCACAATAGACATTATATTGATTTATTTAATGTAACCCATTGATTTATTTAAAATTCCTGTTTTTGTGAAATCAATAAAATCAAGCACTTAAATTTAATCGGTATAATGTCTAATGATGAACCTATCCTACTAATATTTAACCACTTGATTTATTTAGCTTTTTTTTTATTACCTCAAAATGGGCTTTAAATTTTGGAAATTGAAGAGCCTTTGAGTCTTTGCAAAAATGAAAGGGCGATAAAAAATGAATGAATAGGGGGATAGGTTCATATAGTTTTAGCGTGAAATCGTTGAATTAATCCAGCAACGTCTAAAATTAAAGCGACACTGCCATCGCCTAAAATGGTTGCGCCAGAAATGCCTTGTATTTTTTTATAATTCTTTTCTAAACTTTTAATCACTATTTGTTGTTGGGAAAGGAGTTCATCAACAAATAATCCCATTTTTTTACCGTCGCCTTCAACAATCACTAATATACCTTGTTCTAATTGAGTTGTACCGGATGTCATGCTAAATAAGTCATATAAACGTAAAATCGGAATATATTCATCGCGTAATCGATATACCTCTGTTGTGCCGGCATAAGAATTAACTAAGGCGCGGTTAATACGCAAAGATTCAATAATAGAAAGTAAGGATAAAATGTAAATTTCTTGTCCAACACGCACTAATTGCCCATCTAAAATAGCCAAGGTGAGGGGAAGACGGATGCTAAAAGTTGAACCTTGCCCTTTTTTAGATTGCACCTCAATTGTACCACTTAAAGCACGAATATTACGGCGCACTACGTCCATACCTACACCGCGCCCTGATAAATTGTTCACTTGCGTTACAGTCGAAAATCCGGGATGAAAAATAAATTCATATAATTGCTCTTCGCTAGGATGCTCTTCAGCATTTAATAAACCTTGTTGTATTGCCTTAGCACGAATTTTTTCTGAATCAAAACCTGCCCCATCATCGCTGATTTTAATAATGATATTACTCCCTTGATGAAAAGCGTGGAGATGTAATAGTCCTTTTTCATATTTTCCTGCGTGCAGACGCTGCGCAGGAGATTCAATTCCATGATCAAGGGCATTACGCACCAGATGCACCAACGGATCATTTATTTTTTCTAATACAATTTTATCAAGTTCTGTTTGTTCCCCTGATAATTTTAATTCAACTTTTTTGCCTAACTGTAAACTTAAATCATGGACTAAGCGCGGAAAGCGATTAAATGAAAAACTGATCGGCAACATGCGAATACGCATCACACTTTCTTGCAGTTCGCGGCTATTACGTTCCAATTGTAATAAACCTTCGCGCAATTGGCTAATAAGCGGGCTGTCAAAATTGTCTTTAAATTGATCTAACATGGATTGGGTAATGACCAATTCCCCTACCATGTTAATTAAATCATCAATTTTATCAATACTCACACGAATGGAATTGGCTTCTGTCGCATGGTGATAAGACGGTTTTGTGTGTTCATCTGTCCCCCAATCCTGAAGAATTTCCTTTCCTTTTTCAGAGTCAGAGTGGCTGTTAGATTTTTCCTCATCAAAAACGGCTTCATTTTTGAGCTGTGCTGCGCTGGATGCCGTTTTTGAGTCTTCGCCTTTTTCAAAAGCAGCATTCCCATCATCAGGCAAAGGAATATCCGGAGAAATTTCTGACTCCTCATTTTTGTCAAAAACATTGCGATCCTCATGTGATGGTGTGCTGGGCGGAACCGGTGAGGGAGGTTCTAAAGCCGTGATATGCAATTCACATTCATCTTCAACCCATTCAAAAATCTCCTCAATAATGTGGCGTTCAACATCAGCATATAGAGTCAGTTGCCAACTGAAATAACAGGCTTGCGCATCTAAATCAGAAAAAGCGGGGACTTGGCTTGTATCCGCCGATACTTCTAAATCACCCAAGCAAACCAACTCATTAAACAGATTAATCGGATCATTACCTGTTTTCAGCATTGATAAATCGGGTTTAAACAGGATATGCCAACCCTTATCCTTTGTTAAGGGTGGCTGGGTGCTGTCAAGCAGTGGTTCAGCCACAGATGGCATCAATTCAACAGGTGTTGTCAGATATTCTGATGATTCGGCAGGTTCATCAATCGTATTTTCCTGTCTCGGCATTTTTAAAGCATTTTGGCAAGCTTGTACTTCTTCTTTATCATAATCGTTATTCTCTTGAAGTGCTGATAACATCATTCGCAGGGCATCCACTGAGCGTAGCAATAACTCAATCAAGGATTGAGTTATGACACGCTCTTTTTTACGTATCTCATCAAGCAAAGTTTCCATCAGATGAGCAAAGTGAATGATTTCTTCAAAGTTAAAAATACCTGCCCCCCCTTTTATCGAATGGGCACCACGGAAGATACCGTCAATGATTTCTTGATTAACATTCCCGTTTTCCAATTCAAGTAAATTTGACTCCATCAAGTCGATGTTGTCAAAGCTCTCTTCTAAAAAGAGTTCACGAATTTCTGTTAAATCAATAGACATAGCTGACTACCTCAATACTTTTTTAACGGCAGCTACCAACCGATCTGGTTCAAATGGTTTAATAATCCATCCTGTTGCCCTCGCCGCTTTAGCCGCTTTTTTTATTTTACCATCAGGTTCTGTTGTCGCTAATAAGATGGGTGTAAATTGATAATCAGGCAAAGTGCGTAATTGGCGTACTAAAGATAAACCATCCATCTTTGGCATATTGACATCCGTTATGATTAAATCGAATTTATATTTTTTTGCCAATTCTAACGCTTCTAAACCATCATTCGCTTCATTTATGCCATAATGATAAGCCATCAAAATCATTTTCACCATTTGTCGCATGGCGACTGAATCATCGCAAATTAATATATTATAAGCCATTGTTTTTTTATATTATTTATTAATATAAGGGTTTCAAAAAAGTCGGGTTGTCAATTTATCTTCTGCTGCATAAAAATATCAATTATTGAAACTTAGGAAAAATCCATAAAATCAAGTACAACGAATTAGCGAAATAAACGAATTATTTATAAGGCGAGGTTCTTGCAAAACTCTTTCAATGCCATTTTTTCAGTCATAAAAAATTAAAGTTAATAAAAAACAAATATTTGCATTATTTCGTTTGATCAAAAATCAGCAAAAAAGTGAGTAAGGAAGATTATTTGGTAGTGGTGCGCTGTGCCTAAAGGAGTCCAAACTTTAGTTTGGGAGTTAAGGCCATCCGCCCAAACTAAAGTTTGGACTCCTTTCGAGGTTCCCGTTTTTCTCCGAAAAACGGGAACCTCGAAAACATCTCACCCTAATGAAAGGACTACCGATTATTTAAAGAAAGGGTAATCATGATACTTGCTCAAATAAAAAATGATAGCAGAATTTTTCGGAACGAATCTTGATTTAAAATAGTTTTTTTATGAAATGTCAACAGAGCCTTATTTGTTGTATTTTATTTGACAGATTTTTCAAAAATTTTCAAAAACTCTTTGCAATATCTTATCCGTTTATCCCAGTAATCCGTTGTACTCATCTATTGTTCTTTCTGAATATTCCAAAAGTCTTCCATAATTCTGAATTTCATCAACAAAAACCTTGCCACAATGAATAGTGAAATGATCCAAGTTTTGAAATTCAAACGTTATTGTGTTGCTGAACATAAAAGTGGCATTGCCTGACAAGAAAACGGAATATTGACGTTGATTATTTTCAGTCGGTTTACACCGTACCAAACCGCCTTGATTATAGACGTTAATCGATCTTTCAAAGAGGTGATGTTTTAAAAGGCAAGATACCAATGAGGAAGCAGACATGCCACTGCCACATGACTTGGTTAAACCAACCCCTCTTTCATAGGTTCTTACATAGATAGATGAATTGTCAATAATTTTGCAAAAGTTGACATTAACACCTTCAGGAAAAAGAGCGGTGAGTTGATTCGCTTTTTCACCAATCTGCTCAAGTTCAGTATCAGAGAGATTATTGACAATTGAGACGATATGGGGATTAGGCATACTCACTGCCGTAAAGGTTAACTTCGTTGACAACGCTGAAAGGGGCTGACAGATCAGTGATGGTTCGTTATGCACGATTGGAATATCAATTGTATTCAATGAAACCGTACTTAACTCTGCCTGATAGGTTTCTACCCCTTCATGAATATCTCTCTCCTTGTTCACTTGGGATAAGCCCTTAAGTGTTTCAATTAAAATTTCGTCAGTTGCAAATTTTTCACAAGCATATCTCCCCAAGCATCTTAAGCCGTTGCCACACATTTCTGCTTCAGAACCATCAGGGTTAAACATTCTCATTTTGCAGACGGCTTTTTCACCTTTTTGAAAAAAGAGAATGCCATCAGCTCCAAACTTTCCCTTTCTATCGCATAAAGACTTTGACAAAATCACTCGTTGTTCTTCTGAAAACAAAATATTTTCATATTCATCAATCAATATGAAATCGTTTCCAGAACCATGACATTTTAGTATTTGTAATTTCATTAATATGGTTCTTTATAATTAATGCGATGTTCGACTGTTTATAACTGATTTATTTTGATAATTTAAAACTTCGGTGCCATAAAAAGCGAAAAAAAACTTTCAATGTGAATTAAGGGTTGAATTTTTTTACAGAATAAAAACAACGGGTTAGAAAATAAACCCGCAGACACATATCAAATGCTCACTTTTAATCCTTTGATTTTAAATGAGTTTTTCAACCATTAATTAAATTTTTCATTTAAAATCAAAGGCTTAGTAAAAAAATCGAACCTCACGTTTAATTAATTTTTGGTAACGACTCAAGGCAACCACAAGGGATTGCCCCTACATAAGAATATTTTACTTCACTACCGTATGAATATTGTTGTAGGGGCAATCCTTTATGGTTGCCCTGAATTGCCCTGAGTAGTTACAATTTTTGTATAATAAATAATGAGTGGTGTATGTGTTTCAATGATATGAAGTTTAGAATATCATAATATCAAAATTCAGTGTTAGAGTTAAATAATAATTTATTGATGAAAAATTTAATATTAATTCATATTTTCAATCCATAAATCTATTCCACTATAATAGACATCTTTCCTAAATAATTTTTTACTTTCTATTTCAATATTTTACAAAAATGTAAAATTATAACACATTGATATAAAAGGAATTTAAGTTATTTAGGAAAGATGTCTAATATATATTAGGAATGCTGAATGGTTAGTAAAAAACCATAGAAAAATATTATTTTATCGCAACGGTTCATGTAAAAAAATTAATATTATCAAGTGAGTTAGTAATTAAGTTAGTGGATGTAGGCAAAAAGTGTTCCGAACACCATTTCTATTGAAATTTATATTAAGTATTATGTGCAAAAAAATATTTATTGGATTGAACTTGTTAGGCAGTTTATTGTTGGGTGGTTGTGGATCTTCCCCCATGCCTTTGAACGCAGAATCGGCAGATTGTTCAACTGCTGAGTCTGGCGATTGTCTGATGCCAGATTTTATCAAAGCAGATGTTGGTTTTAGTCAAGACAAATTGGCACAATTACGTCCGTCTAGCGAACCCACAGATCGTGAAAACTACGCGCATTTTGATGATAATCCCATCAAACGTGTGAGTGAGCATCCTGTTTCAACTTTTAGCATTGATGTTGATACAGGTGCTTATGCCAATGTGCGACGCATAATCAACAATGGGCAGTTGCCTCAGCATGATGCGGTGCGCGTTGAAGAAATGATCAACTATTTTGCCTACGATTATCCATTACCAGATAGTTTCGATCCGCCCTTTAAAGTCACTACAGAAATTGCGCCGTCCCCTTGGAATAAAAAAACGCATTTGCTACACATTGGTATAAAGGGCTATGACATCCCTAAAGATAAATTGCCACCCGCTAATTTAGTGTTTTTAGTCGATGTATCAGGTTCAATGCAAAGTCCTGATAAATTGGATTTGCTTAAAACCGCTTTGAAATTGCTCAGTCAACAATTGACTGAAAAGGACAAAGTGTCGCTAGTGGTGTATGCTGGGGCGGCAGGTTTAGTGTTAGAACCTACGCCGGGCAATGAAAAGGCGACAATTAATGCCGCCTTAGAACGTCTAATGGCTGGCGGTTCAACTCATGGCAGTGCTGGGATACAATTAGCTTATGCCACCGCCGAGCAAGCCTTTATCAAAGATGGCATTAATCGGATATTATTAGCAACGGATGGTGATTTTAATGTCGGTACTGTTAACTTTGAGGCACTCAAAAACCTCATTGAGGAAAAACGCAAAACGGGAATTTCTTTAACAACACTCGGTTTTGGTACAGGCAATTATAATGATCAATTAATGGAACAACTTGCCGACGCTGGTAACGGTAACTATGCTTATATTGACACGCTTAATGAAGCACAAAAAGTGCTGGTTGATGAAATGTCTTCAACTCTCCAAACCATTGCCAAAGATGTTAAAATTCAGATTGAATTTAATCCTATGACAGTGGCAGAGTATCGTCTGATTGGTTACGAAAATCGTTTGTTAAGGCGTGAAGATTTCAGTAATGATAAAATAGATGCGGGTGAAATAGGTGCAGGGCATACTGTCACTGCCCTATATGAAATCGCTTTAGTCGGTAGCGGTGCTGAACGTCTGGAAAATCTGCGCTATGGTGACACCGAAGCGGCTGAAGGGCAGCGGCGTTCTGAGTTAGCATTTTTGCGCCTACGTTACAAAGTGCCTGATGGCGATACCAGCAAATTGCTAGAATGGTCCCTTATGCGTCAAGATGTGATTGAGACAGTCGATAATACCAGTGAGCATTTTCGTTTTTCCGCAGCCGTTGCCGCCTTTGGCCAACAATTGCGGGGTGGTACATATCTTGATAATTTTTCTTATAATGATATTTTAAGCTTGGCACGGGGAGCGCGTGGTGATGACCCTTATGGTTATCGTGGCGAGTTTATTAAATTGGTTAATTTGACGAAGTCTTTTATTGTTAAATAAGAAATTCAAGATTTATTTTGGGCTTAAAAATATTCAAAAAATACTAACGACTCAGCCTTGAAATAAATTATTCCAAAATCTTATGAAGCCGCTTACTTCATTAGATTTGTTGCAAAATAAAACCATGAAATGAGACAATTTTATTTAAAATCAATCACTTATAAAATTTCACCGTTTATTAAAATTTCTTTAATTTCAAATACTTAAGTTATTTCGCAACAACTCTATTGTGTTCGTAGATGGGATAATTATTTTTTTGGAACTCCCTTATCTTTTGATTATATTGTGTTCTAAAAGACGATATTCGCATAATAATTTGACTATCTGCATTTATCAGCCTAGAATAACATCATAAATGATGAAAGATCAGGTGGCATATTTTATCACTCGCTAAAGCAACTCCCAAATAATAAAATACCTGTTTTAATTCCTGAAATTGAAGTGGAACAGTATTTCGATATTATATATAGATGTTCAGAAAAATAGAGTAACGCAACTTCGTGCCCGAAAGCTCAACCTTCAAGGTTTTCAAAACCTTGAAGGTTTTTTAGTGAAATTATTTATCTGAACGTCTATAGAGTTATATTGATTTATTTGAAAGGGTTGTTTTTGTAAATATCTAGTGCAGGAGGGCGGAAATATCCATACCACTGAGAAATCCGATTTTTTTAAAAAATCGGATTTCTTTGACTTATAAATTGAACCTTCAATAGAAAACTGACAAGGTACTAGTACAGGTTCGCTACAATATCCGTACCATTTAGAAATCCGATTTTTTAAAAAAATCGGATTTCTTTGACTTTAGGGGGGTACGGAAACTTCCGCCCTCCTGCACTAGGACTTACGCATTGATAAACGGAATAAAAAATTATTTATAAAAATCATATAGTTATAAATTTTTACACGTCACTCAATTTTTGAAATTTTTGAAAATGACCAAAAAATGATGCCGTACAAATTTTTTAACGCCTTGAATTTAAACAGTTTAATAGAATACTTCTTTTGTCAATGCGTCAGTCCTAATATCATAAAATCAAACACTTAAATTAAATCAATATAATGTCTAATGAATCACAATAAACGATGATGTCTTATCCGTTTATCCCAGTAATCTGTTGTACTCATCCTTAAAATGGGTTCGTATTTTCAGATATTTCATTTTTAATTTTGCTGAATTGGTGAATCAAAATGAAAAAAATGGTTTTTTTCCTTATTGTTACCCTATGCTACTCCGCGTCGTGTTTCGCGGGTAAAAGGTTCACTTTTGTCACTGTCGATTTTCCTCCCTATTACAGTGAAAGTTTGCCCGAAAAGGGTTGGGTTTCTGAAATCGTCAAAACGGCTTTAGAGATTCAAGGTTATAGAGTTGATATTGAGTTTATGGCTTGGAAAGAGGCACTGGAGAACACAAAAAAAGGCTACAATGATGGACTGTTGGGGGCATATTACACCCGTGATAGAGCGCAACAGTATTATTTTTCGGCACCGATTGCACAAGCGCGCATAGGTTTTTTTAAGCGTAAAAATGTCAATATTTCATTCCAAGAGGTAACAGAACTCAAAGGATATAAAATTGGCGTTATTAAAGGCTATGCAACGAGCAAGAGTTTTGACTCCGCCGATTACCTGAACAAAATTGAGGTTAACAATTTAAATGAAGGCCTGATAAAGCTTCTCAACAAAGAAATTGATTTAATGGCTGACAGTCAAGCTGTGGGTAAATATCACCTGAAGCTTCTGGAAAAAAGATATCCCGGGATTAGTAAAAAGATAAAATTTATTAAGCCCGTTCTTGCGATAAATAAACTTTATGTCGCCATTTCCAAAAAAACAACTAACGCCTACCGGAAATTGATGGACTTCAATAAGGGTCTGAGAAAACTTTACATGAATGGTTCATTTAGAAGAATAAAGAAAAGGCATCAGAAGTACATTCAATAGTGAAGTCTGTCGCCTCTCAAAAAATCCGAAATGGGTTGAACTCAGATTTTTTTTAAGCAAGAGTAGGCGGGTTTTGTTTTGATGGAAAGTTGGCTTTCGCCAACTATACTTCGCACGGGAACAAATTGAACTTTTTTTAAATGAGGAGTGGGCAGCAAGAAAAAGACTTTGCCGGCCCCCGACATAGTTTAAATAGTTTAAATTGTGCCCGTGTGCAGTATACTACGAACAATTATGTTAAAACTCGACTATCAAGTTTTTGATGTTATTTAGCTTTACAACGAGATATTTTTGATGACTTAAATATCTAACTCATTGATTTTTAATCAAATTTATGTTCATCCGCTAAAATTATATCTTTTTATAAATCAATAACTTATAAAAAACTTGATAGTCGAGTTTAAGTCATTTTGCAACAACTCTATATATACTGAAATAACAACTTTAAAATTTATATCAGATTTTATTCATGCGTTGTTTTTGCAAAATGATTTGCATTTTGCATTGCATTTTGCGAAAATAAACGCGAAAATAAACATGAATAAAATATTTATCTTTAATAATCAAAGAGATAAAAATTGGAACAAAGTTTGCTTTCTTTATTGAAGGCAATTAAGATCATTTTATTAAGGAAGGGTTTGACATCCAATAGATGTTACTATAGCAAACACCACATGACTTGATACTCTTTTGTCGCATTGAATCATTTATTTTCAGTGAGTTAGTCAAAGATTTCAGTATCAAGTCATGTGAAATACGCTATAATAGGTAGGTATTGGCTTTTATTTGATGAAAAGTCCAATTTTTTCAGTACTTTGGATAGTTTTTTTGAGAAATCAGCCATCTTAAAATTGTAACTGACCAATATTAGACATTATACCGATTAAATTATTGATTAACTTTAAGTACTTGATTTTATTCATTTTACAAAAAACTGATTAAATAAATCAATGGGTTACATTAAATCGGTCTGTCTATAATATACTGAAATCATTTTAAAATTTATAAAATGGGCGTGAAAATAAAAAGTTTAATAATAATGTGTTCAGTCACAATCTAAATTAAGTGTCCGAACCATTGAATTGATTTATGACCAACTTAACTATTAAATTTATCCCCAAGAAAGGGGCAAGTCTAATTTGTTTAAGTTAAGAGGAGATATCAAAATGTCTAAACAATATTTATCAACACCACTAAGGCGTTCGGTGAGACGCTTTATGGTCACAGGGCTGACTACAGCAGCTTTTGTGGGTGCTAGTATGTCGGTTTCAGCCGACAGTTCATCATCTGTTTGCCAGATAGGTTCACCCTACACGTTCTCATCTGTATCTTCTGATGCTCTTGGTACCGTTTATGCGATACATGATGAAGGTTTGAATGACTCGCAAATTGTCACCATTAATAATGACGGCGTGACGGGACTGATTCCTAAAGGTACTCATCCGGGGCTTGATATTGAAGGGTTAGATGTTAATTCCAAGGGTGACATTTATGGTTCTTCGGGTGATGATGGCAAAAATCCGGGACACCTCTATAAAATTAATCCTGATGGTAGTCTGGAGGCTGGCATTAAGATTTGTTTTGATTTCCCCGGGGATACGGGACTAGCATTGGAAGCAGGGTTGGAAGCCCAAGTCGTGTGCGATAAAGAAATTTCTTCACTTTCGTTCAACCCGGCAGATGATACCCTGTGGGGATGGGCAGAAGAATGTGGATTGATTAAAATTGATCCAATACCCAATGCCATAGACCCAATACCCAATGCCACATTGGTTTTTGCTTTTCCTAATGATGATGGGGGTGAAACCTGTCTTAATAAAAACCCGCCTGATGTGACTCCAATTGTGGAGGATATGACGTGGGATAACGCAGGCGAAAAAATCTATTATGCTCATAAGTCTGGAGTGTGGGTTTATGATCCAGATGGAAGCAGCAATCTGGTACACCAGCTCAAGGGGAATATTGAAGCGATAGAAATGTTCCCCGGGATTAATGACAAATTACTGTTAAAGAATAATTCTCGTCATTTGACGGTTCTTAAAGACATCCTGACACCTGGATCCACCACTCATTACTCCAGCCCAATTGCAGTGGGTAACTATAAGGAT
>Ga0233403_10000486_pt1 | contig 18635 bp, 14 predicted proteins | sample Na_oxic_1_MG_FD_179866 | JGI IMG/M metagenome (GOLD analysis project Ga0233403, IMG submission 179866) | Seawater microbial communities from Saanich Inlet, British Columbia, Canada - Na_oxic_1_MG | ecosystem: Environmental > Aquatic > Marine > Inlet | place: Canada: British Columbia | collected...
TTGCCATCCCGTCTCTCTTATTTATCGCCCCAGTAAAAGCTCCTTTTACATGCCCAAATAATTGACTTTCTATCAAATCCTTGGGAAAAGCGCCACAGTTAATGGTAATAAAAGGCTTGTCCTTACGTGGACTTTGTTTGTGAATGGCTTGGGCACAGAGTTCTTTACCGGTACCGGTTTCTCCGGTAATCAATATTGAGGCTTGAGTCGGCGCTATTTTATCAATCAATTGATAAATGGTTTGCATCGGCTGAGAAGCGCCGACTATTTTATGGTATTCACAACGATGAAGGTGCTGATGTTCATCAATCTTCTCATTTAACACATGTAGCGGCTCATCACTTAAAAAGGCTTGGTACGTTTCGGCTTGTACTACATCGTCTTCAACAAGTAATACTATGGGCATTTTTTCCAAAATAAATGTTTCCAAAATAAATTTTGGACTCCGATGGATGGTGCCAAATTTTGGCCAATTTTTATTGCAAAATACAAGACTATCTATTGCAATATACAAGATAGTAGTCTTGTAATATACCAGAATCGTTCGACAAAAAATAGACCAAAAAATATTAAAGGAAAAAATTGCCATGAGCCGCAAATCCAGAAATTTCCAACCCAACTATGGGATATCACATCGTGGTGGGTTTCGCTGTCGCTCTACCCACCCTACGCTCGCTATTTTAAACCCATATTAATTTTTTTGGTATAATTATTGCTGTATTATGGAATTTAACTTTAACTTTCAAACAGTAGCTAGCTAGGGGAAAATTATGACTCAAGAGAAGACTAAAAAGAACGGGCCGTCAAAGAAAATGTCACGTAGCCAGCTACGGGCCTTGCGTGGTGGTGCTGGAAGCGTCTGTTTAAATCGTTGTGTAAATGCTATTTGCGGGATAACAAATTGTTGTAAGGATGATGGGTGGTGTAACTATTGTGTAGGGCTGTCGGGATGTACGTAGTAGATTACGGTATTTTTGATTATGTGTGGCGTATTTTTTAGCAAGCGTAGGGTGGGTAGAGCGATAGCGAAACCCACCTCTTAAAGATAAAACGGCATTCTCTATTTTAGGGAGTGCCGTTTTTTTTTGATTTGGAGTCCAAAATTTATTTTGGAAAACGCCCAAACTAAAGTTTGGACTCCTTTAAAAATAAAACGGCATTCTCTATTTTAGGGAGTGCCGTTTTTTTTTGATTTGGAGTCCAAAATTTATTTTGGAAAACGCCCAAACTAAAGTTTGGACTCCGGAGGTTGGAGTCCAAAATTTATTTTGGAAAACGCCCAAACTAAAGTTTGGACTCCGAAGCGAACTTATTGTCGAAAATTGATACTAAGTAATTTGAGTAATGCACGTTGTTTTAGCATGACATGCTCGTATTGGCTGCGTGCATCAGGAGATAGGGAGGCATAGTGTTTCTCAAACAAGTTGGTACGTTCATGAAAAGAGAGAGCTGGGTTATCGGATGGGAATTGCGATTGCGATAAACCGGCCAATACCTCGGCAAGACGTGCCTGTATATTTTGTAATAGGTCTAACGCTTGTTGCAACGGTAAATCGTCTTTTGAGTAACGCTGTAACAGTCCACAGCCAAATGTGATGCAAACGTCGGGGCGTTTTGAATCATAGCATTGGCACCGGTTATCCTGAAAAGCATCGCAGGGTAGAAGTAAACGCCATTTGCCTTCTTTCACCAATTGTATCTTCAGACCTGCTGCTTCCCAGTTTTGCTGATGCTCTGGCGTCACTTCTTCCGCTTTCAGCTTACCGTGTGTGAACAAAGTGCCATTACAACAAAGACCACAGAACTGGCAAACGCTAAAAGCAGACTTGGAGAAATCAACTTTGACTGCGCTGTCTAATTGAGCCTCCAAGTAGTTCTTGGCATCGCTGATTTTGAGCAGACGGGGTAATTTTTGGCCATTGATGAAGAAAGTGGGGGTTCCCAATACGTTGTTGGCCTTGCACCAATCGGCAATTTCATCCAATCGTTTTTCAATGGTTTCCGGAGCGGCCGGTTCAGTTGCCACAAATTGTTGCAACCAAGCTTGAGTATCCGGTTTATCTTTTTGGATGTACCAAGCCTGTAAGGCTTGATCCGCCATTTCGGGGTTATCTGAAAAGGTCAACAAGCGTTGAGTCACCGCCTGTTTGCCGCTATCAAGAATACGCACAAGCACTTTGAATTCTTCGGGAAATTCGTTGAGCAGTTTTCTCAGTTCATGGTAAGCTGAGGCACAAGAACCGCAAAACGGGCTGGTGATCATGATGATGGTTATCGGGCTGTCGGGATCGCCGAATAGAATATCACCCGCGAGTTTTTCAGTGCTGACAGATTGTGCTTGGCTTAACAGGGCATCCAAGACTCTTGGGCTACTTTTGAACCGGGCGACTGCTTTTTTGAGTGAAGGGATTTGTCGGGTTGCTTTGATGCTGGGTTTAAAACCGGCCCAGATGATAGGTGGAAGCAGAAATCCCCACCGGATGAGACTAATGGCACCAACAGTGATAGGCGGCATTTCAAACGATAACAGACTGATAAAAATAACAAATTCCACCCAAAACAGGGCCATCACGCCAACACATAACGGACACCATTTTTTGATGACAGCGGCTTGATACACAATGGAAAATAGGGAATAGGGCAAAGTCGTCAAATTGAGAAGGGCCAAAAATAGGAACACCGTTTGTAAGTCGGTGATAAACAACGAGAAAGCCAATGCCAGAAAACCGCCGGTAAAATAAAACAGAGCCACTTCGGCCATACTGAAGCCAAATAAGGTGCCCACCGGCGATTCGGTGACTTCTTCACAACTGGTTTTGGGACTGAAACCGCATATCTTGTTGACAATGGGATTGTGTTTATCAATATGCTCGATCATGAGCAAGAATCCTAAACCAATGCCCGCCGATTTTGCTAACATCAGCGGTAGCCAAGTGGTGATTTCAGCAAAATGGGCGACCAAACTGGCCGTGACGGAGCCAATGACGAGGGCCAACAGGGCCGTTATCATAAACGGAAAGCGTAATCGGTTGATGATTTCCTTTTTGCGGTTTAGGGCATAGTCTTTTTCGCCGGAATTGTCATCTGCCGTTGCCATAATGACAACGCCGTTCCATTTTTCGGAAAAAGCCTCCAAAGTTTCGGTTATCCAGCCTTGGCGTGGATCGAGGTAGTGAACTTGGTTATTGTCAAATTTGGATCACATGACAAAATTTTCACCGGCGTTTTCCATACCCTTAACGTTTTCTACAGTATTGGCGTTTTCCAGACTAGCCAGGGCCGGCAAGGTGATTTCTGCTAATTCCTCCGGGGCGAGTTGAACGCCCATGTTGTCTATTCTCCAGTCAGTGAGGGCATCACAGAGAGATAACGCACTGGGATAATCTGGATGATCTTGTAACGTGGCTTCGATGGTGGAATCGTTAACCGGCACATTCAGATGATAGACGAGATTTTTGAGCGCGGCAAAGGGGTTGCTGTGTGCATTTTTTTGTTTAAACCACGTTTTTTATTCATTTTGCTCAATGGATGATGTTAATGCCTATTCTTTTGGCAGTCCTAAAATGTGGGTGAAGTGTTTTTAGGAGTCCAAACTTTACCAAACTAAAGTTTGGACTCCATCACCAGTTGGAAGCAGCCTTGAGGTTTAGCCCATGGCGTTGTTATCTTCAACGTCAGCTTCTTCAAACAAATAGCGTAAGTAGTATTTTAGATCGGTGACTTTGAGCGTCAGAGGCATTTTGCGGCCATTGATGAAAAAGGCGGGGGTTCCTTTTACCTCGTTGGCTTTGCACCATTCGGCAATTTCATCCAGTCGTTGTTCAATGATTTCCTGATCGGCGGATTCGGTGGTTGCGAATTGTTGCATCCAGCCTTCAGCATCCTTTTTCTTTTGGATGTACCAAGCGTGTAGTGCTTTTTCGGCCAATTCGGGTTTGTCGGAGAAGGCTAATAGTTGTTTGGTCACATCGCGTTTGCCGCCATCCAAAATCCGAATCAGCACTTTTACGCCTTCGGGAAATTCGCTGATCAGTTTTTCTAGGGCATTGAAAGCGGGAGTGCAATGACCACAAAATGGGCTGCTAACCATGATGATACTGATCGGGCTGTTGGGATCGCCAAGGATCAGATCACCGGCGAGTTGTTCGGTGCTGACGGGTTGCTCTTGGCTTAACAGGGCATCCATGATTTTCGGTTCGCCTTTGAAGATTGCTAGGGTTTTCTTCAGTGCCAGAATCTCTTTGGTGGCAATGACGGTGGGTTTAAATCCGAGCCAGACAATAATTGGGAGTAGAAATCCCCATAAAATCAGATTGATAGCATTGACTGTGATAGGGGGCATTTCTAACGGTAAGGTACTGGCAAAAATCGCAAATTCAACCCAGAACAGCACCATCACACCGACACATAACGGACAATATTTTTTGACAACGGTGGCTTGATAAATAATAGAAAATAGCGTGTAGGGCAATGTTGTCAACGTGAGAATTGCCAAAAACACCAACACCGTTTGTAAATCGGTTGAAAACAACGAGAACGCCAACGCGAGAAAACCACCGATAAAATAAAACAAGCCCACTTCGCCCATACTTAACCAGCCAAACAAAGTACCTGCTGGCGATTCAGTAACCTCTTTGCAACTGGTTTTGGTACTGAAACCACAGAGCTTGTTGACAATAGGATTGAATTTGTCGAGATGTTCAACCATGAGCAATACCCCGAATCCAATCCCCACCAATTTGACTAATAACAACGGTAGCCAAGTGGTGATTTCGGCGAAATGTGTCAAATAGCCGGTGGTGGCTGTGCCAACGATGAGTGCCAACAGAGCGGTTATCATGAACGGGAGGCGCAAGTTATTGACGAATTCTTTCTTGCGATTGAGGGCATAGTCTTTTTCGCCAGAGTTTTCATCCGCTGTGGCTAAAATGGTAATGCCGTCCCAGTGTTTGGAGAATTCCTCAATGGTTTCAGTGACCCAGCCTTTCTTCATGTCGAGGTAGTGAACTTGTTGATCATCAATTTTAGACAGCATGACATAGCCGCCTCTCTTCATCGTCAGGGCTGGCAAGTCGATTTCTGCCAGTTCTTCTGGTTTTTCTGGCTCTAGTTGAATGCCCATGTTGTCAATTTTCCACTCGGTGAGGGCATCACAAAGGGCTAATGGACTGGGATAATCTGGATGATCATCTAATGTGGCTTGGATGGTGGAATCATTAATCGGCACATTCAGCTGATGGACGAGATTTTTGAGGGCAGCAAGGGAATTGCTGCTATGATTTTTTTGTTTAAACCAAGTTTTTTTCATAGTGTGTAAATATTGTTGTTGTGTATTGGAGTCGGCCAACTTTAGTTTGGAAAACGCCCTAAATTCAAAACCTTAACGACAGGGATTGTCTATAATAAAGGATTGATTGGCGAATGTGTCTAATTAATTATTTTTTTCTTCTAAATGTTTTGCTAATCATTATCAAGAATTATGGCCCTAAAAAGGATTGGGGATTTCAATTCCGGCACACTCCAATCCGTTCATAAGCATACAATCCTTGTCATTATAATTGAGTACAACTTCTTTGAGAAATCAACGAATTAAATTATTTCATTAATTAACTCATGTTACGCGCAACGCTTCTGTCGGGAGTCCAGAAGGACAACCAATTGCCCTTCTATTTCATTATATATTATATGGAAATTCCTCGCGGTTGCCCCTGTCATTTAACGGCCAGCAACAATCTCAAATCGCGAATCGCAAACAACGGCCTTGGTATTTCATTTAACGGCCAGGAAAAAATCTTAAATCGCGAATAGAGAATAATGCCGACTGGCCTTCGCATTTCAGTTAACGGCCAGGAAAAAATCTTCAATCGCGAATAGCAAACAACCGCCTTCGCATTTCATTTAAAAACTCTTATGACACACAACGCTTCAAAATGATAAAGAGGGGCAACCATAAAGGATTGCCCCTACATTTCGTTATATATTGTAGGTGCAATCCCCGCGCAAGCCCCACTTTGTTCGCACTGAAGCCAAACATCATCATGGTATGGCACTTTCCGCTTTATTGCACAAACTGTGACTTCATCGAAGCAATGTGCGTAACATCAGTCATTAATTCAATTATTTATATTTATTTCAGCACTCTCCATTCGTTTTTTTCCGAAAGAAGTTGTACTGATATTTGGGGGCTGATAGGTGCTAAACCTATAACTATTTATTTATCAATAAATGGTACTCAACTTATGGAATAGTGGGACAACCGCAAATGCACTCGATGGCCTCCGACTGCCTGGCTTTTATGGCTTTGTAACTCAAGCCTTTGAAAAATATGAAAAAATGATTGCTCTGTTATTGACCTAACTCAACATTAAGCAGATAGTTTGGCCCTTTAAACACGCCGTGGTCTCAACCGCCGTCCAAAATTGATTAGAAATAGAATGATGAAAAAATACTAAAAATTTCATTATGTTACCAGCTGTCCCATTTCTATTAATAATCTATTAGAAAGGTAATGGTGGGTTTCGCTGTCGCTCTACCCACCCTACGCTCGCTACGCTCGCTAAAATTAATTATATTACTTATTTTTGACAAGCAATATAATTGACAACAATCCGTTATAACCTTAGGAGAAAAATCAACTGAAAAAAGCGAAAGCGAAATTCGACACAAAAAAATTAACACGAAACCAATTACGTCGTCAGAGGGGGGGATTTGATTGCAGTCAGTGTCAGGGGGATTGCGGCAAAAAGCGGGATTTCTGTCTCGGGGCAGGTTGTTTCTGCGAAAACTAGAGGACAGCGAGCGTAGGGTGGGTAGAGCGATAGCGAAACCCACCTCTAAAAAATAAAACGGCATTCTCTATTTTAGGGATGCCGTTTTTTTTTGGAGTCCAAAATTTATTTTGGAAAACGCCCAAACTAAAGTTTGGACTCCGGAGCGAGCATAGACTGGAAAACCGACCTCTTAAAAATAAAACGGCATTCTCTATTTTAGGGAGTGCCGTTTTTTTTTGCTTTCCAATATCTTTCTCAAAAAAATCATTTTATTTTTGGTATAATTTTTCCTATTTGAAAATATTTTAATTTTGATTGGAGAATATCCATGTTGCAAACTTACGAAGCCATTTATAGTGACAATCAATTTCATTGGATTAATCAAGCACCGTTTGATAAAAAAGTGCCGGTTGTGGTTGTGATGAATGTAGAACATGCACCAAAAAAACCATAAGACTTTGATATAGACGACATATTGGAATGTGCTTGTGGTGCTTGGAGCAGTGGTAAAACCTTGGACGAAATTGATAAGGAAATCAATGAAATGCGTCGTGAATGGGATCGGGGGTGGGACTAATGATAGAGCCTTATGTATTGGATTCCAATATCATTATTTACTATCTCAATGATGTCCTCAATGAATTAGCCAAACAGCAGTTTAAAAATGTGGTGAAAACGGGCAACGCACACATTTCTATCATCACACACATTGAAGTGCTTTTCTGGCATCGTTATACAGAAAAATCAAAGGAGAACACCGAACGGTTGTTACGCAAAATAACGAAGCATCCTTTGGATGAATATATTGTCAATTCGTCTATCCAATTGCGACAAACATTTCCCATCAAAGTGCCAGATGCCATCATTGCAGCCACCGCTTTATATTTGGAGATGCCCTTGATGACACGTAACCTCAAAGATTTCCAAAAAGTACCCAAACTTAAATTGTTCAATCCATTTGAACCATAAGCGAGCGTAGAGCGTAGGGTGGGTAGAGCGATAGCGAAACCCACCAAAGTCAACAAAGGTTCCCTGTCAACCCGCGTTTACGTTACTTGGCATTAATACGGTTTTTTTTCAAACAACAAGACATCCTTTAATAAAAATAGTTGACAGTTGTTTCGGGAATGGAACTTCGTTACTTTCCCGAAACCCAAATCACGTAAGAGTTTCGGGAAATCGTGCCTCATTCCCGAAACAACTGTTCATTACTTTTTTATAAAAGAAAAATGAAGGATGCCAACAACAAAAGAAAAAAGTTGATTTAATTGACCTTTCCAGTAATGCGATTAATTTATGTATTATTAATAACTTATAGCATTTGTCTTATGAAAATGCTCATCTTGAAATAAATAGTGGAACAGTATTTGCTTAAAAGCACATTTTTCATAAGGATATATTTTTCGATAAATTTCATGTATTTATCATTTAATATCTTCGTTAAGTCTAACTTAAACCCGGTTAATCTGTGATTTTTTTCCAAAAAAATCCGATTATGACCAAAAATGGTGGAACAGTTCGTTCAAATTTCTTTTCAAAATGATTCTCCAAAACCACGAAAGTGGGCCGGTTTTTAAGGAGCATTTTCATGACAATTTTTGGATAATATCAATATAAATAATAACTTACAATGACTTTGGAAAGGTCAATTTAATTCACACTATCTCACATAATCTCACATTCAATCAATGTGAGAAAAACGATGTGATGGACTTTTTAAATTTTAGATTAACTAGGGCGTGTCATCAATTAAAGGGATTGACAAAATAGAGTTTGAGTGCGTGGTGCGATTTTAGCCAGATATCTAAACCTTAAATAAAGAGGATTGGTGAAATCAAATCCCAGTCAATCAAAAGTGTTTAGTCAAACGCTTGTCGTTTTGACCGGAATGTACACTCAAGTTATTGAAATTAATAACAAATTAATCATAATATGCACCCTACACATAACAACCAAAAAGTCAAGTGTCTTAATTGATGACACGCCCTAATAGCTTGCAAAATTCAAATGTCCAAACCGGACCGGTTTTTAAAACCGGTCCGGTTTAGAACTTAGATATTATTTAATTCTCTTTCCTCAAAATGGTGGGATCGAGGCAAACCTTGCCCACCCTATATCAATATTTAGGTAATATTTTTTACTTGACAAAGGTTTTCTTACAATGTATTCCTTAATTTTAGAACACTTAACAAGCCATGATTTACCCGCTAAGTGGGCAAAGCAGTTACCATCGGATTTGATGTTTTCAGTCGTCATTGTGACAGAAAAAACAGTAGCTAAGCAATTGAAAGCTAAACCAACAGATACGCCCTTATTTGGTATTTGGCGTGACTATGAAATGACACAAGATGTAGGAGATTATGTCCGTCATTTAAGGAGGGCGCGTTTTGAAACTGGTTGATACGGATGTGATTATTTGGTACATGCGCGGCAATGAAAAAGCTGCCGATGTATTAGACAATCTCAATAGCATTATGATTTCGGCTGTGACATATATGGAATTAATTCAAGGAATGCGGAATAAAGCAGAGTTGTCAGCTTTAGAAACGACTTTAACAACTTGGAAAGCAACGATTTTTCCGGTTAATGAAGAAATTTGAAGAAATTTCTGATTGTGCGGTTAGTTTAGTAAAGCAACATTTTCATAGTTATTCCCTTATGCTTGCTGACGCGCTTATTGCAGCAACTGCTTTGCATTATCAACTGCCTCTTTTAACTGGCAATGATAAGCATTATCGAATGATAACAGATTTGAATTTAGAAAAATTTAGAATTGAAACTAAAACAGATTAAAATATTCTTCTTGAATTATCGACTCAATTAGGTTATGAATTTCGGACGGTGAGCAAGCGTAGAGTGGGTAGAGCTATGCTACACCCACCAATCATTCATAAACATAAAAACGGTATTCTCTATTTTAGGGAGTACCGTTTTTTTTCCAGTCCAAACTGGCTAGTTTCTCAAACTTTCGATAACACTTCGCACGGTTGGTATTGGACTTTGCTGGTCCAGTTTTGATCATGATTTGATTTGGGTGCAGTCACTTTTCTACGACAAAAACTTCAATAATGATAGATAAATATGAATTGACTGATTGAAATATTTCACCAATTAGCCAATGCTTTAAACAAGCATCAATCCACCTATCAGTTTGCCGGAAACTTAGAGTTTCTTCGATATTTTTAACTCAAGAGGTTCTTGCAAAACCCCAGGTTTCACCTGGGGCTATTCACATTTTCAGGCTAAAGTTTAGCAAAGCGAAACTTTAGCCTGAAAACCCCTACGGGGTTGATATTGTTAAAAGAATAACCCAAGGAGCCTCTTGCTTTCTCCCCAGGTGAAACCTGGGACAACCCAGATAGGGGCTGAATTTTAACAGCAAGAGGTTACACTAAAGGAAACTTTCAAAAAGAGTTTTGCAAGAGGCTCTCAATGATAAAAATATAACAAAAGTGTCACTCTGGGGTGTTAAATATAAACACATTTCTTGGTTTATTTTTCACCCGGATTCCCGGAAGGATGGTGGGCAAACGGGCGGTGAAATAGGGGTTTATATTGAGTTCATTGCCGCCCGTTTACCGCCCCCTACAAATCTGGGGTGAAAATTCCTCAAAATCCCTGAAATTTAACACCCCAGTGGACGACCGCTCGGCCATTTTTTGGGTGGACGATTGCTCGGCCATCCATCCATTTTTTGGGGTTCCCGACTGGGGTGTTAAATTTCAGGGATTTTGAGGAATTTTTTGGAGTGTGTCCCACCTACCCTATAAAAAAAGCTTTATTATAATGCTATAATTAATTGATATATTAACCTATACTTAGATATTAGACATTATACCGATTTAACTTAATTTCTCACTCGTGCAAGGCGTACCTTGCACTGCAAGACGTTGAGTGGGCTTATGCTTATGCTGATTTAAGTCGAAAAGCGATCATGGAGGCTGTTATCGTGTTGATGGAAAAACTGTTTGGTATTTCGGCTGACTTGTCTTCAATGATGGCCTGTCATCACAATCATGTTCAGCTTGAGAAACATTTTGGACACAGTTATTGGGTTCACCGCAAAGGTGCTGTCTATGCAGCCAACGGAGAAGTGGGGCTGATACCGGGATCAATGGGCACCTCAAGCTTTCATGTTGAAGGCCGAGGATGTGAGCCGGCTCTGTGTTCCAGTTCACATGGAGCGGGCCGATCCATGAGCCGCTATGAAGCTAAAAAAATTTTTACCCTCAAACAGTTGCATCAACAAATGCAAGGTGTTTGGTTTGATTACCGGCTGGGAAACCGGTTGCGCGAAGAAACGCCGTTAGCTTATAAAAACATCCATAAAGTAATGCGAGCACAACGAGAACTGGTTCGTATCGTCAGAAAATTACGTCCGGTTTTGAGTTATAAAGGCACCTAAAAAAACCTTTATAGATCTAGCGCAACTTCGTTATGTTCGACGTTCTGTTCCGGATTGTGATTTAGAGCGTAGGGTGGGTAGAGCGAGAGCGAAACCCACCTACTTATTTTTTGAAAAGAGAAAACCGAAAAAACGGTATTCTTAATAGGAAGTGCCGTTTTAGAAACTTTTCCTTTTTTGGATTTTTGAATTTTAGATGGAATTGGTGGGTTTCGCTATCGCTCTACCCACCCTACGATCCAATGCCATTGAATTAAGGATTTTAATTGGGGTAACCACAAGGGATTACCCCTACAAAATCAATGAATTACGTAGGGGCAATCTGGAATGGTTGCCCGACACGATATGGCAGTGACCCTACGCTCGCTGGGGTATCGTCCTCCGTTATTATTTGCTCAATATGTGCCCATTTATTAGGGATCGTTACACCCCCTTCATAGCAAAACCGGCCAGGCAGTGTGTTCTTATTTTTCCTTACTTAATCTCTTTTTAAAATATAATCCTTGTCGTTATTTTTTTAATCAGAGCGCAATGCTTTAATTGGATCTAGTTTAGCCGCTTTATAAGCCGGGTAAAATCCAAAAAAAATCCCGACACCGGATGAAACACCAACACCTAACAAAATGGCAAACGTTGAGATGATAAATTGCCAGCCATTAAACCAAGCCACCAAATAGGAAGCGGCAATTCCCAAACCAATTCCCAAGACACCGCCTACTAACGATAATAAAATCGCTTCCATCAAAAATAGCCATTGAATATCTCGCTGACGTGCGCCAATGGCTCGCAGAATGCCAATTTCGCGGCGCCGATCCATCACCGAAGTGAGCATCACATTCATAATGCCAATACCACCGACTAACATCGAAATACTGCCAATCGCGCCAAGCAACAGGGTAAAACGTTTTGCATCTTGTTCTTTGGTTTCAATGAGTTTTTCAGCACTATGGGTTTGTACTTCGAGTCCCTTTTCTTGTTTGGCAAAATAATCTTTGATTTTGTCACCAATGGCTGAATAATCCGCGTTGGGTTCTAAACGTATGGTAACACCAGCAATTTCGTTTTCTTCTAAATAACGTTGCGCGGCTCCCATTGGCATCAGAAAAGCCCGGTTAATATAACGTGGTTTAAATAAAGGGTTGGGTACATCTTCCAATATGCCAATAATGGTGTAAATGTGGTGATTAATGCGGACTGAACTACCGAGTAAGGAGCCTTTAAAATTTTGAAAACCTTCGCCTCTTGCCAACACATTTTGACCAACCACAATATGCGGTTGATTTTTATCCAAATCAGAAATAAAACGTCCTTCTTTAAGCCGGAGTTGATACAAATCTTGAAAGGATTCGGTCACACCGAGCAAAAGGGCCAATTCATTTTACCCGCAAAATTATAGCGTTCCCAAGTATAAGTAAAAGGCGCAATTGTTTTAATACCAGGTATCAATTGGGGTAATGCTAAAGCCGCTTCAAGTTTAATTTCCGCTTTTTGCGTTTCTTCACGCCGGCGCGGTTTTTCAATAGTCATGATATCGGTACCCAATTTGAGGTGATGGCGTAATTGTTCCTCCCCAGCAATGATACCTACCGATACCATCGCAATCACCGAACCAATCCCAATCACAATGCCAATCAGGGCTAATAACGTGCGTTGCTTTTGCGCGTAGAGGTTATGGATACTTTCTTTAAGATAAGTTAAAAACATGAATTTATCATACCATCTTGGATAATTAGCTGACGCTGACATTGTTCAGCAACATGCGGATCATGCGTAATGATGACAATGGTAATGCCTTGTTGTTGATTTAATTGAAGAAATAAATTCATAATGTCTTGACTAATTTGTGAATCCAGAGCACCTGTCGGTTCATCCGCTAAAATGATAGATGGATTGCCTACTAACGCCCGCGCAATGGCTACTCGCTGTTGCTGTCCACCAGACAATTCATTGGGATGATGTTTAGCACGTTCCGTCATCCCGACTTTGTCCAACATCGTCATTGCACGGCGCACGATGTCTTTGCGTGGCAAGCGGCGATAAATGAGTGGATAACCCACATTTTCTACAGCCGTTAAGCGTGGTAATAAATAAAATGATTGAAACACAAAGCCAATTTGTTGATTTCTAATGGTTGCTAATTCATCATCACTATAATCGGTAATTTCCTTATGCTCTAACCAATAACGACCCCTGGAGGGTTTATCTAATAAGCCCATAATATTCATTAAAGTTGATTTACCACTCCCAGAGGATCCCATAATTGCCAGTATTTCTCCTTTGTTAATATCAAGATTAATTTCCTTTAAAATGGATAACTGGCTTTTTCCAACAGTATAATATTTATAAATGTTGCGTAAGTTGATCATAAAATATTTTTTCCCATTTTAAAAGCTATACTGCACATAAGTTTTCTGGTATTTAGGAGTCCAAAATTTATTTTGGGCGAAGACACTTCCAAAATAAATTTTGGACTCCAATAGACGGAAAAATTTGTGTTTTCAAAAAATCCGTTGTTTTCGTCAATCAGTTGTACTCTTATTAATAACTAATTTATCCCCAGCTTTCAACCCTTCTAAAATTTCCACCTTATCCACGGTTGTTTTACCGGTTTTCACTGCGACTTTTTGCGGTTGCTCGTTTTGATCTAATTTAAACACAAAAGTCTCTTTTCCTTTATTCAACAACGCTTTAAAAGGAATAAGAATAGCATCAGTCTTTTCTGACAAAATGACGGACATTTTGGTTGACATGCCAAGCCGTAAATGTTGTTTTTGTTCGTCAGTGAGTTTTTTAACAGCAATCGTCACTGGAAATAGCGAGGCACTTTCGTTGGATGAGCGCGTATCCTTGTCAGCTTGTGATGAAATGCGACTAATGGCACCTTCAAGGGTGATATTTTCAAACGCATCGCCAGTAATCGTGACTTGTTGGTTGATTTTCAATTTGGGGATTTCTACTTCATCGACTTTGGCTTTAATCAGAAAACCCGCCATATTGGCAATGGTAAATAATACTTGATCTTGTTTGACAAAACTACCGCGTTGAATTTCGGTAGGCGTATCTTCATCACGTTGAGTCGGCACCAAAACCACACCATCAATCGGGCTGATGACGCGTGCATTTTTTATACGCTGCTCAATTTCCCGCCGCCGAAACTGGGCGTTTTTCATGTCCAATTCAGCAATGCGTAAATTTTCTGCGCTGCCTTGCTCTAAAACCAAGCGCAATTGTTCTTGCATGGTCTGATAATCTAATTTTTCATTTTGAAAGCGCCGTTCAAAATTGTCCAATTCTGAAGCCGGTACAATGCCTTTATCAAGTAGCCGGCGTGTTTCGGTTAATTCGCGTTGTGTGGCTTCTAAAGTGTATTGAGCTTTGAGCAAATTTCGCCGCGCCATCGTCACTTCCGGATCGGTTGACCAATTTTTCAATTTGTTGAAGAGTTGTTGGGCTTTAATATAAGTCGTTGATGCTTCACGATAATTGACTTCTTCTTTGGTGGTATCAATCACTAACAAAATTTGGCCTTTTTTCACAAACTCGCCATATTCAAAGAGTTTTTCCTTAATCGCGCCTTCTAATGGGCTAATGACTTCCGTATGATCCAGCGGTTCGATTTTACCAATCAGGGAGAGTTTATCTTGGAGCAGTTGCGTTTCGATAACCAATGTTTTGCCATTACTGATTTCAGGTTCTTCTTCCGATTGGGGAGCGAGTTGGCTAGTAATCAGTTCATGATTTGGCAAATAGGCAAGCAATTCCTCCCGCCAACAATAGCTCCCGGCAGCGATTCCAGTCATCAGGAATAATATAATGAGCCATTTACGTTGCCACTTGGCCGTTTTCAAACGTTGCTCTAATAAACGTTTTTCATCTTCTAATTGATAGTAAGAGACTTGTAATTGGTGATAGTCGTGTTGCCAAGAATCGACAACCTCGGTTTGAGATGAATTAGGATTATGATTGGTTTCTGTCATGTTGTTTGGGAATCCGGAATTTCGTTGTTGAGAACATGAAGGGTGGGTTTCACTGCATAAAACCCACCCTACGTCTCACTGCCATATCGTGTCGGGCAACCATTCCAGATTGCCCCTACGTAATTCATTGATTTTGTAGGGGTAATCCCTTGTGGTTACCCCAATTAAAATCCTTAATTCAATGGCATTGACCCTACGTCTTTCTCGTCTAATCCATGGTACTGATATTCACGCCCCAGCGTTCTAACGTGGTGCTAAGCAAAGCATCCAAATTGGTTAGTGCGTTGAGGTAATCAATTTTAGCACGAAGTTCGCTATTTTCAGCCCGGATTAAACCATTTTGAAAGGTGACAATTTGAAAATTGTTTGAACGGCCCACTTTGAGTTTTTCTAATTCGATATCCAGTTGTTGCTTGGATAAGTCCTGGGCGCGTTGTGCTAATTTAACTTGTTCCCATTTGATCTTAATATTTCGTACCGCATCCAAAATTTCAATTTCAATATTATCCTTAAATTCTTGCACATTAATCCCGGCATGACGTAATCTAACACGGGCGGCGACCAATTCACGCTCGCGTGGTTTATCGCCAAACGGAATTCGCAAAGCTAATTGCACAGAATAATCGCCTTTTCCTAAACGCCCAGCCCTTTGTTGCGATTCGATCCAATCATCGCTGGTACCGGTGATATTGTATCTGGCAATTACGTCTAATTCCCACAGTTGCTCATTTTCGGCTAATAACAAACGGGTTTTGGTGTTTTCCTGTTCCAATAAGGCTTGTAGATAATCGGGTCGTCTTTCTAGTGCCATTTGCTGAAGTGTTGCAACCTTAAGATTCACTGGCTTAACGGTAATCGGTTCGATTGGATTAAGCTGGGTATGCTTATCGATATTCAAGAGTTGTAATAAATTAAGCCGGGTTTTATCCAATGTGTTTTGATTTTCACGCAATCCCAATTCTTGATTGGCCAAATCCGCTTGAGCTTGAATGATTTCAACCTGTGCCATCCGTCCTGCTGTTATCAAAGCTTGGTTAACTTCCAACAATTTTTGGGAACGCGCTAAAGAAAGTTGAGTAATCTTAATGCCATGCTGTGCCAGGAGAAAATTTCGGTAGGCGTAAATAACTTGGGTTAAGGTGTTAATCAAAGTCTTTTTTAAATTCAATTGATTGACTTGTTCTTGTCGCTCACCAAGCAGTTGGCTCGCCATATTCACATCAAAGCCGCGTCCTCTTAACAACGGTTGCCTAAAGGAAAAAACCAAATCATTGGTAAAAGCATTGTCGGAATTTTCCCAAGGATCAAGAATAGTATGGGTAATATCAAGTCCCAATTGTCCACCGGTTGGTACTTTCACCGCAAAGTTGGCCCCGATTTGGCCCATAATGGTTTCATTATCCGTTTGCCGCGCCGCTGTGGTTGTCGCTGAAAGTGTTAAATCGGGCCAAAATTCATCGCGTATTACTTCCAGATCAAATTTCTCCAAGATGCGATTGAGATAAGCACTTTCTATGGTGCGATTATGACGGAGGGCCAAAGCCACCGCTTCGGCAAGCGTTATGGGTTTAGAATTCATTTGGGTTTGACTTGCTAACATTGAGCCACTGAAACTCCAAATTGTCATCCCAATAACTAACGAAAAAAATAATTTAAACATGAACGAATTTGATACAGTTGTCCGCAAATAAGAGAAATCGGTGGGTTTCGCTATCGCTCTACCCACCCTACGAAATATACTTTTATTTCATTTGAATCAACCCACCATTGGTTGTGCCAAACACTCCTTGAATATCAAGGAGATTTAGATAAAGTATTGGAGTCCAAAATTTATTTCGGAGTCCAAAATTTATTTCGGAGTCCAAAATTTATTTTGGAATTGCTCAATTCTTGCAGTTTTGATACCGGTAGCTTCGGCAATCTGTGCAATGGTGAGTTTGCCCATGTTGAGCAAGTTGAGCGCAACCTTTTCGGATTCGGAGAGTTTCAGTTCATCGGGTACTGGCAATCGGCTTGGTTGTTCAAATTTGGTCAGAATGATATGGGTATGTATTCGCTTTCCTTTAAGGACTTCTTCCAAATAATGTGGGTCTTTTTCGGTATGTATGTTGCTAAAAACAACATAGTACCCTTCTTCAATTTCTTCAGATTTCAGGTATTCTGCCAGTTGTCCTTTGCCCTGCTTAAAATAGTAATTATTAACAAACCGTTTGGTTTCAATGACGTATTTCTGGTTTTGATAGAGAATGAGTATATCTGTCCTCCCTCTACCCGTTGGTACTTCGACAAACGTTTGCCCTCCAAGACATTGAATGAAAAAATTGATGAAACCGTCTAGGGAGTAATGCCAGGCTGATTCCTTCAGGTTTTCCGTATCAAAAGCTCGAAAACCGCGCCGACGAACATAAGCCAGGTATTCTTTAAGCAACTCATTGATGTTTAACTCTCCCTCTGGTGTCAGATATTGGTTGAGCGTCTCAGAAGGCGAGTTGATATAATATTGCGTTTCTCCGTTTATTAACGGGCGAAACGCAGTAATCAAGCGTTTGGCATATAACGGTACCAGAATATCCACATAACCGTCCTTCTTGTCAATCACACCATTAGCATATAGCCATGCCATGTCAGGATCGTGAATGGAAAAAGGCAACCGGTCTTCGCTGAACAGTAATTTGAGCATGAAGGCTCTCTTTTCCGGTGCTTTTTGAACAATATTGATAATATTTTTGTCAAACAGTTCGGTGAGAAAATGTTGTTGAACTTGTAAATAATGTTCAATGACTACCGGAAGATGATGATTCGTTGCTAATTCTTCAACAAGATATGAACATAACGCACACACCAGCCCAGGTTGTCCTTGGGTATTTTCATAGAGACGCTTGATGACTTGTTCTTCAAAACGTTGCCCTGATTCAACCACATATTGTTCGATAAGAGAACGGACTTCTGCTTCGGTAAAATAGGGAAGTTGTAAGTCCTCGGCAATATTAAAGGGCGAGGTTTTGGTCATAAATAATTCTTCGCCCGTACTGATACCAGAAAAGCAAAGAGAATGAAGACTATAATATTCTTTTTTATGATAGATATTCCTGAAAGTGGGCAATATTTCGTTTAACACACAATCAGGAATCTCTTCAAATTCATCAATGACCAGGACAAGCGGTTTAAACTTTTTGGAAGTTTTTTCAAAAAAATACTCCAAGCTAATTGTATTTTTGATGAGGATTTCAGATTGAATCTTATGTTTTTCAAGTCCTCGGTGAAGTTTATGGTTTAATGCTTGATAAAATTCGGTTTTAGAAGCAGTTTTCAGATTTTCAAAACTGATCCAAACTGTTGTGAAGTCTTTTGAAAGTCCATTCAGTAACAATTTGAAAAAAGTCGTTTTGCCAGCCTGTCTCGGTGCAAAGAGAGTAAAGTACCGCCCTTTTTTTACCTTTGTGATTACAGAAACTATTAAGGTTTCACGCATCACCGTGTAAT
>Ga0233403_10000487_pt1 | contig 18621 bp, 18 predicted proteins | sample Na_oxic_1_MG_FD_179866 | JGI IMG/M metagenome (GOLD analysis project Ga0233403, IMG submission 179866) | Seawater microbial communities from Saanich Inlet, British Columbia, Canada - Na_oxic_1_MG | ecosystem: Environmental > Aquatic > Marine > Inlet | place: Canada: British Columbia | collected...
CATTTTGTAGTTGCGTGGTGGGCAGCAAAAACACGCTACCCACCCTACAGTGTATTGGAAAGCCAACTTAAGTAGGTACGCAAAAGTTTATTAACATTTTGTAGTTGCGTGGTGGGCAGCAAAAACACGCTACCCACCCTACAGTGTATTGGAAAGCCAACTTAAGTAGGTACGCAAAAGTTTATTAACATTTTGTAGTTGCGTGGTGGGCAGCAAAAACACGCTACCCACCATTTCACGCTAAAGTTTCGCTCAGCGAAACTTTAGCGTGAAATACAGAAAATGTTAAAAGATTTATGCGTACCTACTTATGTATCTTATCAGTTATTAGTTATCAGTTATCAGTTATCAATGCCTTTCTATACCGTATTGGAAAGGCCAACGGGCGCATTCCCAAAACAAGGGTCATTATCAATCAAACCAAAGCAAAATAACAGGAACGAAAAGCGAAAGCAAAATAACAGGAACGAAAAGCGAAAGCAAAATAACAGGAACGAAAAACGAAAGCAAAATAACAGGAACGAAAATTGCGCTAAAGCAAAATAAATTTTGCGCCCTTTGGCGTAGGGGCGAACCTGTGTGTTCGCCCTTTAAATGATGTCTATGATCCCGTCAAAACCTTATCTACCATATTTTGCAGTTTTTCTTGATCAACTTTAAATAAACGTTCGGCCTGTTGTAAGTTGATAATTTTATACACTGAGCGTGGTGGTTCCACTTTTCCTGTTTCTACCTCCCAATTATTTTCCATCGCGTCAAACACTATCTCGGCAGCTTGAGTTCCAAGTTGAATAGCATCGGGAATCACCGCAAAAGTGCCAAACTCAAACTGTGGTTTAACCAGACTTTCTACGCCAGTTATGATGGGTTTCTGAAATTCTTTTGCAAAATCTATCCAGACGGATTTCAGTAATGTCGCGTTAATGAGTTTATTGTCATTGGGTATCCAAAAGGCATTGACCTTTTTTCCTAATTGATTCAAGGCCTTTTTTAATTCGGAGTCTATATGCCCTTGATTTTGAATGGGATAGCTGACCAATTCTACGTTTTCTCTTGCACAGTAATTTTTGTTTAGACGGATGGCCGGGTTCATAAATGCCCTATGTACAACACCCACTTTGTCAAAAGATTGAGATGATAAAATGGCCCGTAGATTCACAACACTGGTGACAAGTGGCACTTCATAAAAAATACCTGTGGCATTTTTCAAGTCTTTAATCGCCATGTCCATAAAGGAGGCCATCACGGAAACAGAAGGTATGATTGACACCGATTCAGGTAATCCTTTTTGGTATCCTTTATAAAGGTTAATTGAGATGTTATCCATCAATACGACGATTTTTGGTGAAATCTCCTTTATTTTTGGAGCGATTTGATCTTTCTGAGTGGTTTTGTTAACGATCAATTCATGCAAAAAAAATTCTTCTGTTAATTCTTCTGATAACCCCAAAACAACCTGCTCAAAATTTTTGCCGGCTACTCGGATAATGAGTAGCGGTTCTTTATCTATGCCGGTCAGGGAGGCTTCATCTCTGATGAGAAGCGGTTCTGTGGTTGATTGAATACAGGCAGACACCACTAAAACCGTGATGGCAAACAAACAACAAACGCGAAGCCATGCTGTTTGCCAATTTCTATAAGCGGCATTTTTCATTGTGCCTCCTCCCAATTTTCAATGTCCAGCAGGGTTTTAAGGTTATCGTTCATGCTGCTGAAACTTCTTAAAATATGGGTTGCGTATCTCCTTTTTTTTACGGCTAATGCAATAATGCCTACCCGTATGTCAGGTACCGGGGTTTTAATAAAGTACAAATTCGATATGTCCTCGAAATACGCAACATAGATTTCCGGTATGAGGACAGCATCAACCATATTAAAAATCAGCAATTGCAATAAATCCTCCATTTTCGATACCCGTTTAATCCGGGGCCTGGGTCTGAAATAGTTGCCGAGGAATTTTTTCATGCCTCTTCTACCGAGAATATCAAACACGCCTATGCTTGTACCGGCCATATTGCTGGGATTGACGCTTTTGCCAACAGAAAGCAGCACATAAGATTCAAAGGTGTCATAATCGCGAATGCCTTTTTGTTTGATTAAATAGCCTCCCAAATGTTTGATAACCGGTTCTTTTGATAGAATCGCGTCTGGAGAGTCGGCTTTTGTTTTGGCTCTGAAATCTCTATATCTACCAAAGACTCTCACTTCAATGCCCGGCAATGCCCGACTCAGTTTTTTCTGCATGATTTTGGTACGCACAATAGACGGATAAAAAACATATAAACGCTCTGCGTAAACGGGTTGAACAAAAAATATTGCGATCCATATCAGTATGGCACCTTTGATGAAACATTTAGCGGTTCCTTTCATGAAATGTATCCTGGGTTTAGGTGAATATTTCATCCAAAGTTTCTTTAAAATCCTGAATAAATTCAGGATCATTAAATCGCAGTGGTTTTTCAATATATCCCTTTGCCCCGAGATCCAAACATTCCAGTACGGTATCTCCACGTACTGCGGAAATAATCAGAATATTCGCATCGGGAAATTCACCGATAATCTCTTCCATTGCTTGTTGCCCATCCTTATTGGGCATTGTAATATCAAGTGAAATCAAGTCTGGCTGATGCTCGCGATACAATGCCACGGCATCATTGCCGTCATACCCTTGCGCGACGACTTGATATTTCATCTCATTTTCAAAGAAGGCCACGATTTTTTTGATGAGAAATTTGGAATCATCAACGATGACAACTGTTTTTGACATTTATACCTCCGTTTTGTAGAACGATTATGGGATAATTAATATGCACAGAGAATGGCATTTATTCAAAATAGTGTGGTCAACAGGATGTTAAACAGAAAATGAAGCTACGAACAAATCCTTGATAGAACGCTGATTGCACTGATTGTCCTGATTTACGCTGATTAATGATTAATATTACATCGTTCAAGATCAATCTGAGCACGACACATTTATTCAAAATGATTCGTTTTTTGGGGTAAAACAAGTGTAATTGTTGTTCCTACGCCTATCTTAGAATCAATAGAAATCGTTCCGCCAATATTTTCTATTTTTTCCCGAACAATGTCCATGCCAACTCCCCTGCCTGACAGTTCTGTTATTTCATCCGATGTGGATACGCCCGCTGCAAAAATGAGTGCCCGTTTTTGTTGTTCGCTGAAATTGACCGTTTGTTCCAAAGTCACAACGCCTTTTCTGATGCAGGTTTCTACGAGTTTCTCTGTATCAATTCCTTTTCCGTCATCCGATAGGGTAATGATTCGATTACCATCCCTATCCGCAAATTCAAAAGTAATATGTCCGATTCCCTTGCCCAGTTCTTCGCGAACTTCTGGTTTTTCTATCCCGTGATCGGCCGCATTGCGTATCATATGAATTAAGGCATCATCAATATCGGTAAAAATATCGGGGGGATAAAACACATGCTCTGGTTTGACTACGAAAGCCATGCTTTTCTGTTGTTGGCGGGCGGCACGGTTGACGATTTTTTGATATTTTCTTGTAATAGTTTCGATGGGCATCCACGATAACATGATACATTTATTGATGAGGGCTTGCACTTCAGGGGTGTGCTGCTTTTTGTCAAGTGTCATACATAAGTCTGTTATACTCTTGACATGCGAAGTGGGAATACGCATAGTGACATTTTCGTCTTTGCCGAATATCTGCTTTATCTTTTGCTGAATTTCTCCAATCTCGTCATCCATATTGTCTAAATCAACTACCAGTTCTGCTAAGATAGCTAATTTTTGTGTTTGTGCGGGTACCCGCAATTTATCAAGCATATCTTCGGTTTTATGGGCCTGTTCCGATAAGAGTTTAAAACCATAAGAACCACTGTTTCCTTTGATGGTATGGATATCCCTGTACAATGCATTGATCAAAGCCTCTGTCATGGTATTGGCTTCATTGGCAGAAAGGTGTTGTTTAGAAAGAGACTCTGAATATTCTTTTATCTGTTGCCGGATTCTTTTCATTCGCTCAGTGCTATCTTCCATAAAGGCCGAAATTTCTTCTGGCGGTGTGTTGGCAAGCCCCAAGACAATATTCATTTCATTTTCGTGTTGTTTTCGTTGTTCCTCCAATTGATGCTCTTTTAAGCGTTTTTCTGTTTCATCTGTCACCAAAATCATGAGTTTGGCCAGTTCGTTTTGTTTATCATAGATTTTTTGGTATGCAATGGAGACATATTCAGGAATAGCATCGTGATCGCCGAAGATCAATTCATGGATAGGGGCTAAGCGGGCCAGTTTTTTCCATCTTTGCTTTTGATGTCGTTTCTCTACCAAATCTATCCAAAGATGAAAGGCCTTTTGTTGTTTTGAGTCAAGGCGAAGAAGTTCTTCTAGCGAACTTGAGCCCACATCTTTGACTTTTAGGATTTCATTAGCGCGAGCAGAATATTCTTTGTTGACTGAGCCATCTAAATTGATCGTGAATAAGCCATGGTCGATATTATTTAAAATATCATTGACTTGCTGCATTTTTTCATCAACTAAATCTTGGAGGTGTTGGGTGTATCTCTGGATCGTGACTCGCATGGACTCGAAATCTTGGGCTAAATTGCCGATCTCGTCATCGCTTTCCCGTTGAACTTCAAGATCATAATTGCCTTCTGAAATGACTTTCGTTGATTGCACGAGCAAACCGATGGGATGGGTGATTGTGGAGGCCAGACGCCAAATAATCAAATAAGTTAGGGCCAGCGAAAAAACGCCCAAAAGCAGCAATATGCCAATCGCTTGATTTCGCTCACTATTGGCGTTTTCAAGCATTTCTTTTAATGCCTGTTGCATCGAATGGGTACTGAGTCCATAGCGAATCACGCCCATGATTTCAGATTCTTCTTCGTCTATGAACATCACGGGTGCTGCAAATTCGATGATTTCCAGATTGCCGTAGCGAATAGTTTTATGCTCCGCTTTTGTCAGTGAAGCGGCCCATTGTGAAATGGGATCGTTGAGAAAATCTGAACGGTTCATTTTTCCTGACGGATTTTTGGAGGAGGCGTTGACCCAAGCCCTCTGTTCACTATCCATATAGATGCCGTATTCTATGTCTGGATCATCTTGAACAGTTGATGATACCAAGTCTTGAACAGCTATAAACCCGTTATTTTCAGCCATGTCGCGCATCGCCATGCTGTTATTGTTTACTAATGTTTTTCCTTTTGCAAAAAGCGCATTACGGATGTTTTGCTCAGATTTTTTGACATTCTTGTTAACATTTTGGATGCTCATCACAGAAATGGCAGCCAACACGAGAATAAAGATGATTGAAACAATCAACATCGTGTTACTGATCAATCTGGTTTTAATGGATACAAATTTTTCCTTTTTCATGTTTTTCAGTTATCAGTTATCAGTTCCACGCAAAAGTTTTTGCACGCAAAAACTGGGGCAAAGAAATCAGTTATCAATGTCTTGATATCCAATATCAGTAGATCGAAAATAAAAGCAAAATAAATAAATTGGCAACGACAATCGGCCTTCAAGATTTATCAATATGACCCTTTTTTTAATGCGTTTTTTCGATCTACTGAATATTGGAAAGGCCAACTTATAGCGTTTTTCGATTGCGTGAAATACATTTTTTTTGATTGATATATTTTGGAACCCCAGGTTCCACCTGGGGCTATTCACATTCAACCCCTTCGGGGTTGTGCGTTTTAATAATTCATTTTTATGATTCGCCTTTGTACTTCATTCAATCTGGAAACGCTATATATATCAAATAGATATGATTACTGATCAAGACACGTTTCAGAAATATTTTCCATGATAACTAAAAGTTTTTCCAAACGCTTGTTTTCATCGTCAATGACGGGTATCCAATCCAATTTTAAGACTTTGCCCTGTTTATTAGTAAATTTCGTTTCTTCCGGTAAAGGAATCTCTTTCAGAGAAAATGAGTCTATTTTTTGGATATGCTGAAGAACATGGTTCAACTTGTGAGAATCGGAAGTATTCAGGTTTAAAAGCGTAGTGATATTCATTCCCACAATATCCTTATCTGGATCAAGTCCGACAACCGAGGCGGGTGAATGACTACAACCGGACAGGATTTTACCGTCAGGGGAAACGGCGATTGATGCTGAGTTAAATAAACGTAAAACCGTTTTAACCGTTTTACGGGCGGCTTTGGCTTCATTGGTTATTTTTTCCAAAGCACGCAAAATTTTTTCGAGTGTCCGCCCTATTTTTACTTGGGCGAGATTTAATGAAAACCCGCACAAGATTTTTCCTAAATCACTTTCGATGAGTACGTTTCCAGATTTGACATCGGGCAAATCCATTTCTCCATAGATCACTATGCCTGATGCGTGGGTCAAATCTCCGAAGTTATGTTCGAGTTCAGGTATGGACAAGCCTACTGCAATGTTTAACAATTCCTTGATAAAGCCGCCATAATCATCCCGCATTTTTCTGAGGTCATTTTTGGACATGCCTTCTTCATAAACCTCAGTGAGTTTTGCAGCTAAAACTTCATCCAGCCCAAGTAGATAATCCCCTTGTACGGTACCGGTGAAATGAATATAGGCAACCATATCAAACGGACATGAAAAAACCGTTTCTCGGAAAGAAGTTTTGTTTAACACAAAAGGTATTCCGAGCATATCTTCCAGTGCATAAATAACACTCTTGGCAAAAATAAGCGTATTGGTGTCTATATAAGCATTGTCTGTATTATCAATGTTCATTAATTCTCTCTAATTAATAATGAGGTTATTGTCGCCGTTTGAATACTAGCAAGGTGATATCATCCAGTATCTCTTGTTTTCCAATATACCGATAAACGTCTTTTACCACTGCGTTTTTGATTTGTTCAGCCGAACCCTCCCATGATTGACTGATAACTTGACAAAGTCGTTTTTGTCCATACATATTGGTCTCTAGGTTTCTTGCTTCGGTAATGCCATCAGTGTATAAAATGACGCTATCTCCCGGTTCTAATGATATTGTTGTCTCATAAAAAAATTGAGATGCATCATTTCTGAGGCCCATAAAAATGCCAAGTTCTAGGGTATCTAAACATTCCACTCGGCCCTCTTTGCGTATTATAATCACTTCCTCATGTTGCCCACTTATCCTTAATTTCCCGGCATGATATTCCAGCAAAGCCAGTGTCATTATCTTGTCGATCTGCATCCGTTGCGTGTTATTATGAATAACCTGATTGACGGTGTTCAGAAATTTGGTCAAGTCTGTTTCACCATGAATCAACAGTGTACGGATAACGGTCTGTGTCATCATCATTAGCACACCACTCTCCAGTCCATGACCCGTCACATCGCCAATAGCAATCAAGGTGTGCCCTTTTTCACGCCTAAGCACATCGTAATAGTCTCCTCCTATTTCATCGGCTGGTTTCATAAACGCAGCAATATCCAAATCGTCGATTAATTTCAGTTCTTTTGGTGAAGGTAAGACCATTTCCTGCAATCTACGGGCTATGTCCAGTTCCATTTTCATACGGACATTTTCTGCTTTCGCTTCTTCAAGTCGCCGCCCGATTTTTAATTTAACCAGATTTAACGAAAATCCGCACAATATTTCCCCGTTTTCTCCTTCTATTTTTACGCCACCGGACGAGACTTCGGGAAATTCGATTTCGCCATAAACCAGTACGCAGTAAGTGTAAGTGAGATTTCCAAAGGTTTGTTCAAGTTTCGTTATTGACCAGCCCACTGCGGTGTTCAGCACTTCTTTGATGAAGTCGCCATAGTCTGCTCTTATTTTGCGAAGGTTCTGTTCGGACATGCCGTCTTCATAAGCATCAATAAGCTTTGCTGCCAATACTTCATTCAAACTGAGTAAGTAGTCACCTTCAATGGTTCCCACAAAATGTATGTGAGCAATCATGTTAAAGGATGATGAAAACGACGATTCTTGAAAAGAGTCTTCCTTTAATACAAAGGATACACCCGTCATATCTTCTAGAGTTTGGATAACGTTTTTGGCAAAAACAACAGTGTGGGTGCTGATATGACTGTTTTTTGGGTTTTCAAGCATATTGTATTTTGTTCCCAAGCATCTGATTTTATAATTTGACTTTTATTAAAATAATAATTATTTTGTCAATCAATGAAGATATTTGTTAAGGCCTTTTTAGCGTCCTTTTGCGGACTGAAGCGTCTTTTGCGTCTTTTGCGTCTTTTGCGGACTGAAGCGTCTTTTGCGTCTTTTGCGTTTATTTTTTCACGCAAAAGTTTTGCTGCACAAAACTTTTGCAAACCTGTTTTTGGTAATGGTCAAAAATTTTTTAACTCTTGAACGATTGAACAAGAAAAAACAGTCACTGTTCATGCCGTATTCAAAAGATTAGTCTCGACTTTAAGGTAGTCCAGCCGGGATTGAAGTTGTGCTATCAATTATTGCGTTCAAAAATTCAAAACATTTAATCGTGCGAAGTATACAAATTTTTACAAACAACTACAAGGATTGTTTATTATAGGACTATTCAAAAAATAAATGTTTTGTAGGGTGGGTTCGCGCCAAAAGTTTTGCGCGCAAAACTTTTGGCGCGAAACGTGTTTTTAAAGCCCACCATTTCCTCTGATAACTCTAAAAAGAGCAATACGTATGACAACAATCAGGACAAAAACGATCCAAAATATTTCTCTGTTGATGCTCACAACGCTCCTTAACGTTCAACCCGTTTTATTAGCTGAAACACTCCGTTTTGATGGTGAAATAAGGGAACGTTTTGAAATTTGGACAGGCTTAAATAAAAAAGCTTATGGCGATCAGAGTCTGGATTTCAAGGGTAAAAAAACGGGCAATTCAAATGATGCTCTTTTGTTGCAACGGTTGATTTTGGGTTTGACTTACCAATCAAAACGAGTCACGGCTAAAATTCATTTATATGATGCCAGTGTTTGGGGTTGGAGTCTCGATCAGAATCATTTTATCAAAAATAAGGGGACAGATGATGAATACGTTATGAACCCTTATGAGGAACATTGGGAACTCTTTGATGGCTATTTGGAAACACGATTCAATAACCAGCTGAGTCTTAAAGTTGGCCGTCAAAAAATCTGGTATGGCGATAAGCGGGCTTTTGGGCCCGGTTCATGGGGTAATTCGATTGGTTGGCTTTGGGATGCGGCCCGTTTTTCTTATAAAAAGAAACGCCATTTTTTAGATATTTGGTATGGACAAACTAAGACTAAAGATCCTGAAAGTTTTAGTTTAACTTCAAAACATGCCTATCAAGGTGTTGGCATGTATTCTCGCATACAATTACCCTTTGGGGCGATTGAACCCTTTTTCACTTGGAAAAATGCCTTGTTTTATAACAGTGGCAAACAAGAAGAGAGCTATTTTTGGGGCCTTAGACTTTTTGAACCCGATTTTTATGATTTCAACTATGATATTTCAGGGATCAAAGAAACAGGTGCATTTCATCAACGAACAGGCCCTGATTTGGATATTGATGCTTATGCTTATGTGATCAAGCTGGGTTATACTTTTAAGGCCCTGCCATGGAAACCTAAAGTGGTGATAGGGCGTGTGTATGCGAGTGGAGATGCTGATCCTGATAATGATGATATCACGCGCTTTGCGAGGCCTTTTGGATCAACTGATGGTACACATTATGGCAGGCTAGATGCGATGTTTTGGGGTAATATGGTTGACGATCAACTGAATTTCTATTTGAAACCGCATCCTAAATGGGATTTAAAAATCGCTTATCACCGATTCTATTTAGCCGATAAAGCTGATCAATGGACTTATTACAAATATCAAGTGGCTGATAATCAATATGATCATATCGGTGATGAAATCGACTGGGTATTAAAATATAACTATTCTAAATCTCTGCAATTTCAAGGTATTTATGCTTATCTCAATGCGGGGCGTTTTATAACCGAAAATGAGATTGCTCAAAATGATGCTTCTCGTTTTATGTTGCAAGTTCAATATCAATTTGATTATCCAGTCAAAATGCGATAAATCCAGAAATTCAAAAGGGCGAAACACGTAGGGCGAACACGTAGGGCGAACACGTAGGGCGAACACGTAGGGCGAACACGTAGGGCGAACACGTAGGTTCGCCCCTACGCGCAGCGGATCACGGGTCAATTTTCATTGGAAATTCAACAATAAATGTTGCTCCTTTCCCTAATTCGCTTTCGCACCATACCGAGCCTTTCATAGCTTCTACTAATTTTTTGACAATGAATAATCCCAATCCTGTTGAATGTTCATTACCAGTAGGTTGAGGTGTTAAGCGCGTAAATTTACTAAATAACTTTTGTTTATCTTGTTCACTTAGCCCTGGCCCCTCATCTTTAATTTCACAACGTACACGGTTTCTAGTTTGGATGATTTTGATGTGAACTGGCTTGCCTGGGGGAGAGTATTTCACAGCATTGGAGATGAGATTATCCAAGACTTGCTGGACCGTTTCTCTATCAACAACGGCCGGGAAAAAATGGGTTGTTTTAACAAGCTCTGAAGTATATAAGGTAATCTCTTTCGTTTTTGCACGATCACTGTATTGTTTGACAAGCGATTGCAAAATGGGCTGAATATCAACAACTTCCAGTGAAACATTCATTTTCCCTGATTCAATGATGTTCACATTAAGCAGATTTTGAATCAAATTAAACATGTGTTGTGAACCGATTGAAATCATCCCTACCATTTCAATCACTTTGTCTTCAGACAATTCATGAAGTCCATTTTGAATCAAACTGGCTAATCCTTGAATAGCGGATAGGGGGTTTTTCAGATCATGTGCCGCAATACCTAAAAACTCATTCTTGTCTTGGTTAAGTTGTATGAGTTGTTGATTTTTATCATGTAATTCGTAATTGAGTTGGGTGAGTTGTTGGTTTTTCTCATGCAGTTCCCGGGTACGTTTAGCAATTTTGGCTTCCAAATCCACATAAAACTGTTCCAGTTTTCTGGCCTGAAAATAACTATTTAAGGCTTCCTTGATGGTCAAATTAAAGTCTTGTAAATCAAGAGGCTTAGCAATGTAGCGATAGAGATTAGCGTAGTTTATCGTGTTAGCCATCGCTTCTATACTGGCTTGGCCCGTCAACATAATTTTGAGTGTTTTAGGGTAAACCGCATGAACACGCCTTAACAGTTCATCCCCTTTCATATTCGGCATAATGTAGTCAGAAATAATGATGGGTATTTCATAACCATCTTGCCACAATTCATCCATTGAATATAAGGCTTCTTGAGCACAGTCCAGTGTTTCTATGAGATATTCTTCGCTGAGTATCCGTTTGAGTGTTTTTTTAAGGCTTTTGAGTATAGCTTGCTCATCATCCACACATAAAATGGCTAGTTTATCCATGACTTGCTAAACCTGATTGGATCGTTTCAATTAACTTTTTTGTATTTAAAGGCTTGTGTAAACAACAATACAAATTAGCTTGTTCTTTAGCGCGTTTAATCGCGTCATCATCAGCTTGCCCGGTCAGCATAATGGTGATGATATGTGCATATTTCTCATGAACTTGAATCAGCAACTCATCGCCTTTCATGCCTGGCATGAGCCAATCCGAAACAATCAAGAGAATATTGGTTTCATCTAATTGCAATTCATTAAGAATTTCTAATGCTTCATCAGCACTTTCAGCCATTTCATAGTTGTAAGTCTCACCAAACGCTTTTTTGAGTTGTTTTTTGAGACTGTTTAATATCACAATCTCATCATCAACACATAAAATGACGGCTTTATTTTGTTCCATCTGATTTCTTTTGAGCTTTAAAAAGGGCGAATACGCAGAGTCGTGCCAAGGGATAAATTTAAACTGAAACAATCCGTTTCTTCCCAAAATCCATTGTACTCTCATCGTATAAAACTTGATGAAAGCGACATTCTAACGTTATCGTCATTTTGTCTCAAGATGGATTGAGTGAGTGCGATTGTAAATAAAGAATAAAAAGGGCGGGTTACAACGGATGAGTAGTGCAGCAAGCTGAATGTTTTTTTAAGTGTTCATCAGTTCATAACATGATAAAAGTGCAAAAAAATGTTTTCAAGGAGATAGATAAATAGCCTTTATTGAAATTTGCACGATATATCAATTATCAATTATCAATTATCAATGTCGTAGAGACGCGATGCCTCGCGTCTCTTTAAATAAACAATGCGAATTAAGAGTTAAAATCGGTGTCTTTTGTAAAAACAATGGGTTAGAAAACCAATGCTCAAGCATTTCACATTTCACGCAACTTTTCACGCAAAAGTTTTGCGCGCAAAACTTTTGCGTGAAAGCGTGAAATACCTAAAATCACCAATTTTAACTATCTGATTTATAAAATAATTTTTAACCCTTAATTCGCATAAACACAATATCGTTTCGACGCGAAGAGAAAGGCGAGCATCGCGTCTACAAAACCGTTCGTTTCGACGTGAGGCATCGCGTCTCTTTGAATAGATGCGATATCGTTTCGACGCTTCGAGGAGACGCTTCGCGATCGCGTCATCAAAACAGATCGTTTCGACGCGAAGCATCGCGTCTCTACAAATAATCTATGGACAAGGCAAAAATACTGTAAACGTCGTTTTACCTGGTACACTGTCAACTTCGATTTTACCCTCATGTTTGTCAATAATCTTTTTGACTATATCCAATCCTAATCCACTGCCTTCACCCGGCGGTTTGGTTGTAAAAAAGGGCGTAAAAATTTTCGGCAATATTTCTGTGGGAATGCCTTTACCACTGTCCGTAAAACTAATCAATATTTTATTTTCATTTTGTTTCACTGCAATCGTTAAAGTGCCTTGGTAATCCATGGCCTGTAATGCATTATGAATAAGATTAGTCCAAACCTGATTCAGTTCATCAGGATAACATAATATGGGTGGCACGGGATCATAAAAACGATTGACTTCTACGCCCTGTTTCAGTTGATTATGATAAAGCGTCAAAATAGTTTCAATATTGTATTTGATATCCGCTTCCACTTTTTCCCCATTGGGATCAAAACGAGCAAAACTTTTGAGGGCCCATACGACGTTGGCAGCCCGCTTTGAGGCAAAAACGATAGTTTGAGTACTTTGTTGTAAACTCACCAGTTGGTAAGCCATTTCTAAAATCGTTTTACGATTCGATCCGGTTAAAAGGGGGAAAAAACGTTCAATGTTGTTATAAATACCCATTTCGATCAAGGTATCGGCAATATTAATGGCATTATCAATCCCCTGTTCTTCCAATTGAGGCGTTAAGGTTCTTCTTAAACGACGTTGTTCTCTGAAAGATAAAGTCGTTTCATTTTGGAGCGCCTGTTGTAGTAAGGCCAGAAAATCCTGCTGTTGCGCTTCTGAAAGCGTCTTAAAAAAGCTCGGTAACTGTAGAAGTGTTTCACTTAAAAAAGCACTGATATCATCTACAGATAATTGAATTGCGCCAAGCGGTGTATTGATTTCATGGGCAACGCCGGCAATCAGTTGACCTAAGGCCGCCATTTTTTCAGCTTGAATCAATTCTTCCTGAGTGGCTTTCAGTTCTTGTAAAGCATTAGCCAAGTCCTCATTTTTTTGACGCAAAGCTTCTTCAGCCTGTTTGATTTCAGTAATATCCATCAATTGCCCATCCCACAAGATACTGCCATCGGGTTGTTTTTCCGGTGTCGAATCACCTTGTACCCATTTTGTTTTACCAGAAATGATAATACGCCAAACGTGATGCCAAGGTGCTAACAGATGAGTTGCTAGAAGCGCAGATTCTTTAAGAGCAGCCCGATCATTGGGATGAACCAGTTCTTGAACTAGGGATGAATTATCTATCAGCGTTTTTGGTTCTAATCCATAGAGTTTTCGAGAAGCCGGACTGACATATAAAAAATGCTGTGATCCATCAGGATACTGCACAGATTGATAAATCATTGTGGGTATATTGGCCGCTAAATTTTGATAACGGGTATTACTGCGTTGCAATGCTTTTTCGACTCGTTGACGCTCGGCTATTTCATTGTGAAGTTGGTCATTTTTTTCCTGAAGATGCTTAGATAAATGCCGTAAGGATAAATGTGTTTTAACACGGGCCAACACTTCTTCACTCTGAAAAGGTTTTGTGATGTACTCAACGCCGCCCACGGCAAAGGCTTTCACCTTATCCAGCGTTTCATTTAAGGCACTGAGAAAGATGATGGGTATATCACAAGTGATTTTATCGGCTTTCAACTGTTCGCAGACTTCATAGCCAGAGAGTCGCGGCATGACAATATCAAGCATAATTAAATCGGGTAGTGGATTTTTTTGCACCCAAGAGAGGGCATCGCTACCGTTAGATTCGGTTATCACGGTATAGTGTTGTTTGCTCAGTATTGCGCTCAACAAGCGTAAGTTGTAGATATTATCATCTACAACTAAAATGGTTATTTTAGGTGAGTGAGTCATTTATAGTGTTTCTTCGTGCAAGAGCAATAATAGATTTGATACTTATTTTCAAAAAGGTAACATAAATTTCTGAAAATCTATAGAATGCTGATGACACTGATTGTTATTGTTATGATTTTCACGCTTAAGTATAGCGAAGCGAAACTTAAGCGTGAAACGCTGATTTTAAATCAGTGTTCGATGCAAAAGTTTTTATCGCGAAAAACTGGGGCAAAGAAATCAGTTTAATCAATCCAATCCCTTATTGATAATGGATTATCATGATAAAATAGATGAATGCCGATCAATTTATCAGTGTCAATCATGATAATCAATTAAATATTAAATCAGCATTCTATTCAGTAGGGCATTTTTGGTAGGTGATTTTATTTTAAATAAAAGAGTTTTTCTAATGCTTGGGCATTGAATACCATCTTTATGAAGGCGGCAGCGATAAATCGTGCCATGCCGAGAGCAGTTTTAGTTGCCCAAGTTGCCCCAAAAATTCATAAAATTCTGAACTAGCGAACTTTTTTTTGAACAAAACTATATTTAGCTTCGCTGGCCTTCGGCTCACGCAAAAGTTTTGCGCGCAAAACTGTATTTAGCTTCGCTGGCCTTCGGCTCACGCTAAAGTTTCGCTCGCGAAACTTTAGCGTGAAATGTGAAATAATGAACAGCCACTGTTCATGCCAGTTTTGAGTTTTACTGATATTAAAGGCTCATCAAAGGGCTCCCTGCGTGTTTTTGTGCTGGCCCCATTAATTTTTTGAGCTATAATATTTAGCATGAACAGTGACAGATCAAATGGGGCCGGCACAAAAAGACGCTACCCACCCTACAGTAGATTAGAAAACTTAATATATAATAAAATCAATAAATTACATCATCCACTTCTAACTGACATAACAGGATAATATGAATGAGTTAATGGCATTTGAAGATGAAGTCAATGAGGAAAAAGAGATGGGTTCACGAAATCACAGTTTTGTGCAAGCTAAGATACCTGCTTTACTTTTTAATGATGAGAGATTTTCAGTCTTTGTTGAGTTAAGTTTGGATACCAGTCAAATTGATTTAAAGCCATTTGGGCTAAAAGCGAAAGAGGAACTTAAACCCGATGTGTGCGTTTATCCTAAAAGCGTTGGGTTCAATGATGATGATGATGATCTCAAGATGCAGGATATGCCACCTTTAGCAGTCGAAATTGTTTCTCCAAAACAAAATCTGAGTGACATTTTAAGCAAATTTAAAGCTTATTTCGCATTGGGTATTAAGTCGTGTTGGCTAATCGTACCCCCCATCAAAACGATAGCGGTTTATTCACAGCCAAATCACTTCAAGACTTTTGGTATGGATACGAGCGAGATCATTGATGAAATTATGGAAATTCGCTTACCCATTCAGAAGATTTTTGGATGAGATACGATTTGAAATTTGTGGAAATAAGTCAACAAAAACTCGGTTCTGTTGACATGGATTAAAAACACTTTATTTTGAAAAGGGTTATAAAAATATAAATTTTATGATAAATCAATGATTTATCAAAAAATGTCAACCGAACCTAATCAAACCGATACGATATTTTCATCATATAGTTGCCTCGAAAAGTTTCGTGCCAAACCTGCCTGGTTTGCCAAACCTGGCAGGTTTTTGACTTCTGACAAAACTTTGTCTTACGGAGTATATTGCAAGGATGTAGACACTTAATGCCATTAAGGGGTGATTTCGTAGGGCAAACTGTTGTGAAAGCCCTATACTTAATGGTATTAATTTGAAAACGCCAATGTCTGTCAACGACATATTGCTTATTATCAATTAATAATTTCTAATTTGTAAATGGGAAAGAGTTTAAATTGAGATTGCTCAACAGGCCTTGTTTTATTCTGAACAGCATGATAGAATGCGCGTCCGTTGTTGGGCAGTCACAGAACTCCCGCATCGTTTGGGCCTGTAGCTCAGTTGGTTAGAGCCGTCGACTCATAATCGACTGGTCGTAGGTTCGAGTCCTACCGGGCCCATCAAATTCCTTTCTCATATCCTTTCACAATTCATTTCTCTTAATACCTTCTTCAAATTATAGCCATTTTATGTGGTTATTCTTTCAATTATTTATTGGTGTTTAGGCTAAAAATAATTTTTGATATTAATTTTGATTGATTTTGATTGAATAATGACATAATTTTATTATGGATATATATCCGTTATTTTATTATCTCTTGTCTAATTTTCAAAATAACTTTTCGTTTGACTTTTCGAAAATTTTTTAGATAATACACTCCAATAGTGCTCTTGGCAGTAAGCTTTTTTCTTCTCAGAAGAGTGGTAATGCGTTATCACTTAGCCAAACCCAAGAGCTTTTTTTTGATATTAATTTGTCCTCCTTTGCTTAAAAAGGCACACAATCCGATTACTGGCAAAGCCATAGATTTTTCAAAATCACCTGAAGCCATTTTTCGTCTGAAGTTTTATGATGAATTCAAAAAATGACGCAAAGTCGCACTTAGGTTAGGACATCTTTATGACGGACATCATTGGATAATTTCTCCTGAAAAAACAAAGGCTTTATTAAAAAAAACACTCACAATTGATGAGTTGAATGAGACAGATGTTTGTTATGATATCCAACAAAAAGGCGTGGATATGAAGATTGGTCTCGATATTGCTACTTTTGCTTATAAACGTCTTGTGAATCAGATTATTTTAGTTGCAGGTGATAGTGACTTTGTTCCGGCTGCGAAATTGGCTCGCCGTGAAGGCATTGATTTTATTCTTGATCCAATGTGGAATCCCATTCACCCTGATTTGTATGAACATATTGATGGATTATGGTCTACTTGTTCAAAACCGAGTAATTATAATAAACATAAAAATTTCTAAAAAGCCCCAAGGCACTACAAGCCAAGGGGCTTTTTTTATGCCCAATCCCTCCCATTGAAACGGCTAACAATCGTTAAGACGAAAAATATCTCAATGCTCAAATGCAAATAAATGATCGTCCAGCCGATGATCACCATGCTCAAGTTGTTCGCACTTTGCGCCAACAACCGAAGTCAAAATCCATTGCTAATCGACTGAATAACTTGCGTAAACGTAGAAACACGGCTGAAACAAGTTAAAGGAGCATAATGGAGTACAACGGATGACGTGGATAAACGGATTTTTTCAATCGTGTTTGTTATTTAATCAATTTGTTCATTTAGGAATGAGAATTCAATAAAACCCGATTTCACGCGTGAAATAACCTGACAGGTTTTCTTTCACCTGTCAGGTTTGGTTGACAATCGTATTGGGTTAGTCACCACCACCTGACTTGATCTGTTGGCTGTTGACTTATTAAATGTGTCATGAAAAAGAGGTTAATTCTAAAATGGAAGGTACATCACTACTTATTTGGGGGATGCTATTCGGAGCAATCGGCCTCGGATTTTTTACCTATGGGAAAAAGCAAAAGGCGGTAGTTCCACTACTTATTGGTATCTCTCTTTTCATATTGATCTATTTTATATCGAACGTATACATACTTGTAATTGTTGGTATTATTTTAGTGGCGGTACCCTATTTTGTGAGAATATGAAACTTGATCAAAGACAAGTCGCCGTTGAAATTTTCAGGTTATTTAATTTTGCGAAGATATTGCTGTTGAAAGAAATCTTTATAAGCTTTTAACAGCGGCGCAAATAAATCAAAATCTCTTCGTTTGATTAGGGCTAACGATTTTCCCATAAATCGCGATATCATAACAAACGGCAATAAATGCCGATGAAAATTCGCGGTATATTTCAGCGTATTTAAATTTTCATAATAATTCGCTCGTCGCAATTTTTCGCGATTCCCTTCACGTACAGTGCCTACACTGGCACTGCCTTTGTGATACACCAAACTCTTTTGGCACCACCCTATCTCATAATCCTGCCGTTTTAAGCGTTGGCTATAATCCAATTCTTCATAAAATAAAAAATACGCCTCATTTAAAAAGCCCACTTTTTGTACGGATTCTACTTTTAAAAACATGGCCGCGCCATAGACATAGTCTAGGCTAATGGCCGGATCATGTTGCATCACGGTGTTGACAGGTTGTCCACCTAATACCGGTTTGAAAATCGTGGTTAATGGAAAATAACGACATCCGCCGGCACATTGCACAGTATCGGGTTGATAATGATCAATAACGGTACTGCCCAACAGGGCGATTTGAGGATGAGCGATTGCCTGTTCATATAAACGAGACAGGGCGTTGATATCCA
>Ga0233403_10000488_pt1 | contig 18598 bp, 19 predicted proteins | sample Na_oxic_1_MG_FD_179866 | JGI IMG/M metagenome (GOLD analysis project Ga0233403, IMG submission 179866) | Seawater microbial communities from Saanich Inlet, British Columbia, Canada - Na_oxic_1_MG | ecosystem: Environmental > Aquatic > Marine > Inlet | place: Canada: British Columbia | collected...
GTGGCGTTGGTGCATAAACTACGTCAAAGCCGGCTGCCCGGATATCTTCAACACCCCGAAAGTGTATCTCCACGTCTAAGTTTGTTTACACGTTCTAACCCGAACATGATTGGGTATTCGGTACCAACTTCGAGATTTTTGGCAATAGAAGCTGATTTACCCGGGGTTATGATTGTTCCAATGGGTTTATAATCAACACCGGGCCGTAGAATAAAATTGCCGGGCTTGTTATTTGAACCAAAAACAATTATTTCGTTATCTGGTAATAAGTCACCGGGGTTAAGTTTGATTTCTTGAGAATCTTTTAACACAAATTAACCCTGTAAGTTTAGGAAGCCAACGTAGGGCGAAAGCCAATCACTATTCACTACTTAAAAAAACACATGTTGTCCGAAAGGTGGGTTTCGCTGTCGTTCTACCCACCCTACGCTTGCTACAATAATCACCTCATGAAAATTGAGTAAAATGTCTGTTGTCACAATGGAACGAGTTAATCCAAGTATGCTCATACTAATATTCTCCGGACGGGGCCAGAAAATAACGCCTTTTTCTTGAGCAATTTGTTTAAATTCAGCTAAAAAATGGTCTATTGAAATTGACAAGAAATTAACTCCTATTTTGTCCTACTGAAAAGGTGGGGATCAAAGTCGCTCTACCCACCCTACACTTGCTTTGTCTTGAGTTGTTCTTTAAAAAACGCATATTGTCCAACTAAAAAGGTGGGTTTCGCTATAGCGAAACCCACCCTACGCTTGCTGTAGGGGCGAACCTATGTGTTCGCCCTGGCTTAACTGTTCGCCCTGGCTTAACTTAATGGCATTGACCCTACGCTCGCTTAATTCGTGGTACTCAAAAAACGTCCCACCACTTCACGCAACATCTCATCATCAGGAAATTCTTGTAGGGCCTTTCTCCACACTTGTTTCGCCTCTTCTGGTTTGCCACTTACCCATAACACTTCGCCTAAATGCGTGGCATTTTCGGCAACGGTTGCCGGCTTCACAACCGCAGCTTGAAGTTCTTTGGCTTTGGCTCTGGCTTGACGCAAATATTTAAGCGATTCTGCATATTTGCCCTGACGATATAATACCCACCCCATACTGTCTAAAATATTAGGGTTGTCTGGTTGTAATGCCAAAGCCTTTTTAACCAATTGATAGGCTTCTTGATAACGGTGAGTCTGTTTCTTATCCGCCAGCGTGTAACCCAAACTATTGAGAACGTCCACATTTTCCGGGTTGATTTCCAAAACGCGCTGCAAATCCTGCTCAAATTGGTCAAAGTTATTCAGTTTTTTGGCCAAATCCGCCCGCCTTAGCAACCATTTAGTTTGCTTAGGTTCTTTTTCAATGAGCCGACTATAAACTGCCATCGCTTCGTCATAACGAGCGTGTTCAGTTAGTAATGTCGCTTCAAACTGTAACAAAAAGCGTTTATCTTCGTTGTTGTCCACTGATAGGCCATGCAGATGTTCAATCGCACCGTCCAATTGTCTTTGTTTGGCTAAAATTAAAGCAATTCGTCCATGTACTTCTATATATTTGAAGCCTTTATCAACTTTTTGGTACCACGAGAGCGCGTCATCAAAGTGTTGTTCCTTTTGGGCAATATAGCCTAAATAGTAATGGGCCATATTAGCTTGTTCCCCGGTTTTGAGCAAGTCTAAGAAATAATCCTTGGCTGCTTGGGGATTACCCTGTTGCAGATATACTTCAACTAAATTGTAGTAATCAAGCGATAAATCATGTTGGGCTTGGTTATCGTGAGGATTTTGTTGCACTCGTTTTTTGTCAATTGTCAGGGCTTGTTGATAGGCTTCCAAAGCGGCTGGTTTTCTATCCTGTCGCATTGCCACCTTACCTAACTTGGTGTAACTGACTGACAAAGAACGTTGTATTTCGGAATTTTTGGGATTCTCTTGGGCGAGTTGTTTCAGAATATCATGGCTGTTTTGATAAGTTGCCAGTGCCTTACTACTATTACCCAATTTTAACCAGTTGTCCCCCATAAGGAGAAGATTAACCGCTTTTTCTTGCTTTTCCCTTGTTGCTGCATTGGGTTCAAAAAAACCACGAATATCTTCCAACGCTGCAATATTGTCTTCTAAAATGCTGCCCAGAATGGGTGCTGTACCGGGAACTTCGGTAAATTGGTCAATCACCCTAGAAGTCATTGTATTAATCGCAAATAAGGTGACTTCCCTTTGAGAAAGCGCATCTGCTTTTCGTTGTTCAGCTAACTCCGCGTTTTGCAGAGCTTGTTCTTGTGCCCAAAAGCCCCACATCGCCAGTCCTGTCATCACAAATAAACCAAGTACGGCTCCAATTGCTTGTTTGCGTACTCGTTTTAATTCACGTTGTTGTGCTGCCTCTTTCTCTTGTTCTTCGCGTTGTTGGGCTTTTTCACTTTCCTTTAAAAAACGCATGGCAAGATCAAAATATTGACCTTTGTTTTCGCCGTAACGTTTTGCCCATGTAGAAGTAGGTTTTTCACGCTTACGCCAATCCAACGCATTTGCTAAATCTAACCCCTTCCATAATTCTGCTTTTTTATCCTGTTCTAAAAGTGCTGTGGTTTCTAAGCGGCGGTACATGTCCGCAATTTCGGCTTCTTCTTTGGCCCAATTTCTCAAACTTTGCCATTGACGAATTAGGCTTTCATGGCTAATATCTATGACGCTGTCAGGTTCTAACACCTTGCCTAGTGGGGGCATTAAAAAATTACGTCCGGCTTGTCTAAATTTCTCCACTACAGCAGCCACTTGTTCCCACGGCACGTTAGCCAATGTTGCCACTTCTTCTAATTTAACCGGGCGACGTATGTCTCTCTCACTGATACTACGAAATAAAATTTCAGCGATGGTTTGTTGGGCAGAATCAAGTTCTGCATAAGCTTCATCAGCATGTTTAGATAAGGCTTCTGTTAAACCACCGACTTTTTTATAGTGTTCTAATGTCAGAGTAACTTGATTAGGATTTTCATGACAAGCCAGTGTCCACATCCTCATCAAGGCATGTTGCAATAACGGCAATTGGTCAGACTCACGGCCCATGTTTTTAAGTAAACGATTCACTAATACGGGTTCTACCTCACCGCCAAAAATACCCGCTGGCAAAGCAATCGCATCACGCAATTGTCCACGGCTCAGGCGCGGCACAAGAAACAGTCCTTGATTAATCGCTTCTGGCAAGCCATAAAATGTGGCACAATCTCCAATAAAACCAGAACGCATGGTGATGATATTATACACCGCCGGATGTCGACTACTGACTAATAACCACTCAACAAACGTAGCCGCTTCGTTTTTATCACTTTGTTGATAGTAGCGGAAAATTTCTTCAAATTGGTCAACTAATAGCAATAGGCTTGTGTTTTCTGGTAAGGGTGTGTAGTCTAAAACTTCATCCCAATTCAAGGAGCCACTCCGTAAATTGGCTTGCAAAGAAGCTACGGCTTCTGTTTGGTCAGTAAAAGGAGTGGCTAATACATTGTTTTCCAACAACACTTCAGCCAAACGCGCAAACGGACGATTACCGGGGCGCAGTTCTGCCACTCGCCAATTTCCCCTAGCAGTAGCAAGAAAGCCAATTTCTAAACCCGCCAACAACCCAGTGCGTACTAGTGAAGATTTACCACAACCTGATGGCCCTACAACCGCCAGAAAGTGCTTTTCTCCTAACTGATCTACGAGTTGATCGATATGTTTTTCACGCCCAAAAAAAATGTCGGTTTCATCACGTTCAAAGGGATGTAAACCGGGGTAGGGAAAATCGCTCATGTTTTTATAGCCTCTATAAAACGTGGCAAACAAGTTTCAATTTGCAACGTAGGACATGCTAAAATTTCCATTTGGGGTAATTTCATGTGCAAAGGTGGCTTGTTAGGTAAGGGCTTATCGCATACGGCGATAATTTTAAAAGGTTGTTTACGTTTCGTTTGCATACGCAGACAAAACATTAGATATTGACGTACTTTAGCTACATGAGTATTGTAATAGGGCACAATAACTGCATCACAGTTTAACAAGTTTTGTTCTAAATCTTTGCGTATATCTATCGCTTTGGTTGTAGCAGAAATTTCTAAGGGTAAACTGTAACCGATGCCTTTTTGATCTAAAAAATCCTGAATTTGAAGGGAAAACTCCAAATCTTCGGGACCATGATTGATAAATACCCACGTACCTGTTACAACCGTTTTGGATTGTTCTTCTGATTTAGGTTGTAGTCGCTCAATGATATAACTTTGAAATTTAGTCAGTTCCATCGCGGTGCTGGCTTGTAATAAATCATAGTGAGCAGAATCACGCACGGATTGTAAATCTAATTCAGGCTCACGCCATTGTAAAATAGCTAAACCAGCAGCCTTGGCACGTTCATATTGAAATTGAGGCACACCATAACCAACTTTGTCACTGAGCAGTTGGACAAATAAGCGACTTTGGGCTAAATCTTGATCTAAGGATTCTTGGAGATTAAGAAAGGAATAAGTTTTATTAGGTAATAACCGTACCCCTTGTTCTTCAAGATAGTATTTGACCATGTTGCGTTGTTCTTTTAAATCATCAGTGACTTCTGCAAGAAAAACGGTAGCAACTGGTGAAAATTGATCATGTTTTTTTAACGCTTTGAGCTGATGTACTAACTGATGAGCGAGATTATTTAATTTTTGGTAATATTCAAATTCGTTAGGATTGGGTTTGGGTATCCCCAAAGTTTGTGGGTTGCCTGTCTTATTCACCGCCCAAAATCTATAATCCGATAAACCATCTATTTTTTGAGGACGTTCCTGTACAGCACAGCGTTCAACTACAAATACTCGTCCCAAATCTATACCCGCTCTGCTCAAAAAGCTATCTAGTTCAGAAAGACACCATTGAGAAGAGAGATAATCAGGAGATAAAATTAATAAAAAAATAGCAGAATCGTAAAGTTGTTCTATGACAATGGGCGTGACTGGGCTATTGTCACGTAACTCATCATCCATCCACAATGAATAAGCATTGGTACGTCCTAATTTTTGGGCTAATAGGATTTTAAGCCCCTCAATCAGCGTGGTTACCCAACCGGTATTTTTTCCCTCAAGTAGGGGTTCATTATCGGCTTGGGCATAACTGACAAAAATGTCATGTTTATAATCGGGAACGTAAGCTGACATAAATAAATACTTAAGATGAATAAATCAGAGGTAAAATAAAATAGTCGTCCATCCAGAAAGGTATCTTGTGATTAAGGAATTCCCGAAACGCCATTAAGTTGCCAAAGTTTCGGTATTTGTCATTAACATCAAAAATAGGTTTCTGGATGGATACTACTCAAGTTGCATTCTTCAATTTCTAACATTCAATTTCTAACACTTTGAGTTTTTCTAACTCATAAGTTAATTCAATTGCAAGACAATTTATTTTTTGAGAGTATTCCGTAGAAAATGGTTCAAATTGCTCTAGGGGAATCGGAGTACCATCTATTTGTTTGTAGAATTTATAACATTTTGAATCACTCAGCTCTGTGGGATATTCAACCATTTCTCGTTGAATAATAAACACACGTCCAGAATTTTTACCTGCATGCTTTAAAAAACTTTGACACACTGAAACACACCATTCTGAAGCTAAATAACCGGGGGATAATATTAATAGCAAAATGGCAGAATTTTCTATTTTTTCAATAGTTTCGTCAGTGACTGAAATATCTCCTAATTCATCATCTCTACTTATGTTCGGCGTTTGATTTGTTGTAACTCTTTGTTTTATTGAAGATTCAAGCTTATCTATCAAAGTTGTTACCCATTTCTCCTCTATGCCGGGTAAAGGTTCATTATCTACACGAGCAAAACTAACAAAAATATCATATTCGTAATTTGACACATACGCACTACTTTTGGGTTTACGTGCTGGTAATTTAGGAGGTTTGTACGCTTTGTTATGCACAATTCTCAAATGTTCTGCCCCACTTAGGCCCATGGAATCTGGTTCAGGAAAATTATCATGGTAATGTTCTTTCCATAGCCCTTTAGGAAGTCTTTTTCCAATAAACTGAATTTTCAAATGCTGAAAAATGTCTCCAAGTGTCAGGGTGTTTTTATTAATCTCCTTGATTCCCTGACTGAGAATATTTATAAGTTTACCAGTAAAAGCGGTATAACATTCATTGTGTAGAGAAATAGCTTCTCTATGAGAGGAAGAAGCTGTCATAATGAAAGCTTTTTGCCCTTCCCCAATAATAAAAGATTCTTGTTTTGCGCTACCACTAAGGCAGCAATCCAAAATAAAAATTAGATTCTTTGCACTTCTAAATTTTTTGCCCGTCGCTATATTTTTTATTGTTTCAAAGGCTAGTGCCGTATATTCTGGGTAATAAGGAACGGTATTTTTAGTCACGAGGTATAATTTACGATTATCACCAATAGTACCATGTCCCGCATAATAGATAATAAGCGTTTCTAAATCTTTAAAAACGCTCTCAATTAACTGATTTATTATCTCACACGGGAATGGTTCATCAATAATTTTTGTAATATTATTACTCGGAACACCTAGAATCTTATCATTAGTAAGTAATCGCTTTAACTTCCAAATATTTCTTTTAACAGCCGGGAGCGGTAGCCATTTATTCTCTTGTTCTTTAAACTCACTCGCCCCCATTAAAATAACATAAGTTTTCTTTGGTTCAATAGAAAGCATTACTCGTTTATTTGTTTCCTCCATTCATCAACCTGTTTCTTAATTTCCTTCTCATCTTCCTCAATACCGTCAAGTGTTATCTTAGATATTGAAGTACCATCCTGTTTTTGCATTTTTTTCCAATGACGAACCGAGTTAATAACTTGACTACACATGGGCTTGGCGTATGGAATACTGGCTTGTACAGCAATGGTAATAACCAAGATTGTTTCTAATGCCCCCCCCATTTCTTCTGGTAACGGAGTACCCGCCTTTCGGTGAATGCGGATTTTAGGAATAGGCTCGCGTCTTAACCATTCCTGAAGATCAAGCAGTGCAGCTTCAGTTTCATCTGCGTTTTGTCCTTCTAAATGCAGTTCTAATTCTATGCTCATAAAATATTCACCTCCAATACTTTGATAGTAATGCGTGTATTACTGTGTTGATGGTGGGCACAGAGGTGCCCACCCGAATAAGTTCAATGACTAAATTTCATCAACAATGTCTCACGAGAGGCTTGCCAAATCAAGCGTGATGATTCTTCCGGGGCTAATTTGAGCAATGGTTCAATTACCAGCGATAGTGATTCATCAATTTTTCCAAATCTGAGCATGAGCAAGTTTTCTACAAAAATGCGCCGTTCTTCTAAACGGCCGGTTTGTCGGCCTTGTTGAACGCCTTGTTGAACGCCTTGTTGAATGCCTTGTTGAATGCCTTGCTGCAAAATATTTTGTTGTCGTTCTTCCACAAGTTTTGATAAATTCATAAACAACTCCTTATCATCTTCGGTTAATTCGTCTTGGGTATCCAGATAAATATGCCACCGATAAAGCAAATATTCGACATGGTTACGTAAACTATTGTCTTTTGGAAAAGCAAGTATTTCCTCAATCGCTTGCAGTTGCGTGGTTCCACTCCCCAATAGCCTCAATAACAGGGTTTCAGGTGTAGGTGGTAAACGGTTAATGGTAACTATCGCCGTTCTGAGTCCTTCAGCACAAAAGTAAACTCCTTCACACCAGTTTGGTAAATCAACTTTTGCACCGAAAAAATTTAGCCAGTTATCTGAAGCCGAGGTTGCTAAAATCCACAAATGCGGCAATTCTTCTTCTGGCAAAGATTTTTTGTCCTTTTCCTCTAAAGATTTATTGTCCCTTTTGACTTTATTCAATAACTCGCTACGCAGCGTAAAGAGTTTTTGAACACCAGTTTGAAATTCGATTTTGCTAGGTGGATTTCGGAAGGGTTCGATTAAACACGGCTTAGCCGCTATTCTTCCCAGTAAACCTAATGGCTGAAAATCTGCGCCGGGTGCTGGCACAAAATAAACATCAGCTTGATGAGCTTCTCCGGGAGGAATTTCATATTGTGTCTGAGCATCACCTTTAGGTTCAAGGAGATCAGCTACAAATTGCTTGGAATACTGGTCGTATTTTTCTCTTGTCATGTCAATTAAACAACTTTGGTTTAGCTAAAAGCAATCATAAATTGTGGCGTGTTGCAGTGGGTGTTGGTGGGCACACATGCCCACGCAAATTTACTAAAAGCGATACCTTAGTGATGCATTAATGGATAATAGCGTTTCTGTTACATCAAAAGAATCTAAATTAGTCATTTCATGTGTTCTGTTATTACTGAACAAATCATCACGGAAAGTGCCATTTTTAGCTTCAAAGTCGTATCTAAACCCACTTAATGACACGCCATAAGAAAATTTTTTGTTAATTTGTTGATGCCAACTAACACCCAATTTCCAACCTATCGTGTCGGATGATATATGTTCGGTTCGGTTACGGTTTTTGAGTGTGAACTTTTCACTATCACCCTCATAATGAAACCGGCTCGTTTCTATTTCACCATCTAGGTATGCATAGGCAAGACTGAGCCCAACCACACCACTACCAATGCGCCAACCATAAGCACCAGCAATAAATGGCCCTTTTGTGCTAAATTCGTTATCTTTAAAAGCAGAACCAACATTTCCACCTTCATCATCTCGTTCCCTATCAGTCCAGTTGTAACTGGTTTTGCTACCATTGTAGCCTACAAAAAGTTTAAAGTTTTTTTTCACGGCATAACCAACTGCGATAGCATAGTCACTACGTTCAAGTTCGGTATCCCTTGTGTAACCTACAGTTCTTCCCCTTGCCGTCGTAAATATGCTATTTTCAACAACATCTTCGGTATTTGTGGTTTGGAAATGAGCGTCAAGAAAATATTTGTTGTCATAAGCCAATGTTGCACCTACTCCACCAACAAAAAGGTTCTCGCTGTAGTTACGTGGGTCATCAATTTCAGATGTCCGGCTTCCCGCGCCAAGTTTATACTTATAGTGCATCATGCCACCAGTCAATTTTGGCAGAAACACAAATTTCTTGGCGGTTTCTATTTTTACAGATTGTTCTTCCGCTTTGACAAACGTTGACATGAACAGTGATGCTGTCACGAAAACAAGCAGACACGCGACAGAGCCGATAGGTTGTTTTTGAAAAATGGCCTTTATGCGCTTGGGGAAAGCACCCATATAATAGGGTTTGTCACTTTTATCCGGTTGCTCTTTGCTGGCTTCAGCATCGACGAAGACGAACTTGTTTGATTGAAATAAGAAAAATTTCATAACCTTTGTTCCTTTCGAGTAAGTCATCAAATAATACAATCAATCCTCAGACTTGATTTGATCTGGTTCAATAATTTCGCGGGTTTGAATTTTACCACCTTCGTAACACCAAATTTCATACGGGGTTTCAACATCTCCTTTTTTATCAAAATCAACATTTCCAGAAGCACCCACGTAATCAATTTCTTTTCCTGAATCTAAGAGTTCTAGGGCTCGCTTCAATTCTGTTGGCCCGGCTTTGACTTTTTCACCCGATGGTCCTGCTACGCTAGACAGATGATTGCGGATAGTTATAGGCGTAATTCTTTCACCTTTGCTCTTGGCTTCATAAGCCGCAAGCCCAGCAATGATGACCGCATCATAAGTGTTGGGCAAATAGGTTGCAGTTAATTCGCCAAACTCAGTTTTATAACTCGCCACAAATGTATTTAAGGATTCTGTATCCGGTGGTGCAATTGGGGAAGTACCACACATACCCTCTAGTGCATCTACTATACCGACATTAAGCTCATCCTCATTATTCTTAATCTTAAAGATAGTTTCTGCTCTGTTGCCGTCCACAAAAATAAATTTATTGAAAAATTTACCTTCAAGTGCCTGTTTTATATAAATATCTGAATCTTGTGACAGACTTACAGCGACAAGTGCTTGTGGGTCACCCGTATTAGCCAGTGTATCTAATTGGGTTTCAAAGCTAGGCGGTTCGTCAAAATCTCTAGGGGAGAAAATTTCATGCGACAGTGTATGCGTTATGGTACCGCCAAAGTTCTGAAATTCCTCTGCAAAAATTCTATACAACCCTTCACCATAGTCGTCTTCACCGTAGAGTACTGCCACACGTTCAAACTTGTTTGGTAATACCCCAAATTGGTTTTGTGCTAACTGAGCCAAAATACGCCCTTGCAACTTATCCGGCGGAACCGTGCGAAACAAGTAATTATCATTATCCCTCAGATCGGTAATTTTGACTGCTGTAGAGGAATATGATATTTGTGGTATTTTACGCGGAATAGAAACCCATTCAGCAATTTCTATCGTTACACCACTGGACGCTGCCCCAATAAGCACCTGTGCATTCCAATTATCAACCAGTCTACGCGCAGCTTCTACGCCAACGATCCGATCCGATTTGCTATCCTCGACAGCCGTTTGAACCGTATAGCCAGCCTCGCTTAAATGTTGAGCAGCCAACAGGGCCGCATGATGGCGTGGTTTGCCATTGTCAGACGTTGATAGGGGAAAAATCAACCCAATTTTGACTGAAGAAGAGCCATCATCATCATCGTCATCACAGCTACTTACAATCATAACAGTAAACAGTATTAACAAAACCTGATACAATATTTTACGCATTTTTTCACCTTTTGTTTAAGTGAGTTATCATTTCAAAAAGTTGTAATGATCTCTCTCGCAATGATAAACAACCTATTTTTTTGCACTAGATAAAACAAAAACTACCAAGGGGGAACAAGCCAAAATTCTGGCTGAAGTATAACATTCACAGTCTCATCTTTTTTTAGAAAAAATTCTTTCGTAAACTTAATATACCCCTTTTTTTGAACTTGTACAGTATACTTTTGTCCCAAAGACAGTTCTATCTCTTTCCCCCCATTAGGGATAAAATTATAATTTTTTCCATTGATAAATAACGTGGCACTATCCACATTGGAATGCACTGTCAATGTCGCTTTCTCCCTCTTATCATTAAGCGGCTGCTTATTAAAGGTTGTGGCTTTGCTAGAGTTTTTAAAATTAAAGCCTTCATCTAATGAGGTTGTGTACCAAGGTATCTGCTTATTACCGGTTTCCAGTTTGACGGCGGCTCGTACTTTTTTTAACATTAACTCAACGGGCAAATCTAAATCTTTAATGGATTGTAATAGGTGTTTAGTGTAAAAACTGTTGCGTCCGGTTGAAGACTCAGACACTTCGCCCTCGCTCGTGGGGTAAGCAATCAGCATATTTCCCACACCTTTTACGGTTGTCAATCCTTTTTTTATTGAAAAGTTAAATGGATTTGGTCTACACGCATCTAAGATAATGATATTCACACCATTTTTTTCCATAAGCGATAACACATAGTCCAACTTTACAGCTTTGGTTCGGAGATGACGAACGACCTTAATAATTGACATCGCGCCATTGGGAATCAAGTAATTTTCACCTTCATATTGCGCGGCATATCCTGAATAGTAAAAAAGACCAACCACGCCATGGCGTAGTTTCTCTCCAAAAGCGACCATGGCTTCTTCCATCGTGAATTGATCAACATCGGTTCGGTGTGTAACTTTAAAACCCACTCCGCGCAACACGACCGCCATGTCATAAGCATCATGAACGGGGGTTGTTAAAGGTTTTTTTTGATAGGCCCCATTGCCAATTACTAAAGCAGCCCGCTGCTGTTTAGCATAAGCCACTGTAACAGACAGGTTAATCAGCACAAGAGCAAGTAATAACACGAACCGAATGTCAAAAATAGCAATTCTCATTAGCAATTCTCATGATATACTTGTAGAGGCAATCCCTTGTGGTTACCAAGTTTCTGGGATAGTATGAGGATTTCCGCTTTCCTGCACTAGCAATAAGGTTATTAGTGCTATGGAGTTACAAACGTAAACTCCCCGTCAAATGAAGCCGCATACCAAGGTGTCTGTCTTCCTGTGGTTTCATTTTTTACAGCCAATCGCACCTGTTTTAGCATTAACTCAATGGGCAAATTCTCTTTCATAAAATGCAACAAGTACTTCGTGTAAGGACTGTTACGTTCTTTACTCGTCAAAGCGGCTTTGTTTGGGGCAGTAGCATAGGCAATCAACATTCCTTCCGCGCTACCCTCCCATGCCAATCCAGCTTTTTGGTCGCCTTTTGAAAAACCATCAAACGGATTGTTTCGACATGCATCAATAAAAACCATATTCAGCCTATTTTTGGCGTTTTCCATTTTTGACAAAACATCTTTAACACTCACGGCATATGTGTTAAGATTGTCGGGCCCTTCATTGATATCCAACATTGCCCCGATGGGGATCATATAGTTTTTGCCTTTGTACTGTACCCCATGCCCAGAGTAGTACCAAAGGCCCACCCTGTCGCCATATAGTTCGCCCACAAACTTCTGAACGGCAGTCTCCATCATGGCTTTATCAGCATTGAGGACTTGTATAACACTAAAACCTAACCGGTTTAAAGTGTTAGACATATCTTGGGCATCATAAATGGGGTTAGGTAAAGCTTGCCTTTCATAATCCCCATTACCAATCACCAAAGCCACTCGCTTGGAATTTTTTGCAGGTAATTCTTCCAAGGAATTGATTGGTACGCTAGTAAACCGTTCTCGGACCACATCCCCCGTGTCCCCAAATCCTTTCGTTAAACGATCATTCTCGTTTTGCACCTGCAAAGTACACCCTGACAAATTCAGGAATATAAACAATAATCCACTCAAAAAGATAATAGACCTTTTCATAATCTACCCCTATAAGTCACTGTAAAGTAAAAGAAACAAGGAACCAACACAACAAGAATCAAGCCATTTCTCAGTTAAAACGTCGATCATGTTATACGCATTGGTGCAAATAGTGAAATTTGTAATGTCAAGGATAAGAAATAAATGTAGAAATATCTTCTGTTAAAATAACAAATTCAAAATCTCTCTCTATTGAAGTTATATACCACGGGACTTGCAGCCCATCGGTTTTCTTTTTAACGGCTGTTCGTACCTCTTTCAACATAAACTCAATAGGCAAAGGTTGCTTGTTGATAAAATGCAACAGTTTTTCAGTGTAATTACTGTTACGTCCTTGACTACTCAAAACCCCTTTTTCCGGTGACGCGGCATAGGCAATCAACATTCTTTCCGCGTCGGATGTGAATGCCAATCCCGATATCCACTCACTGGCAATACTTTTCTTAAAGCTTCTAAACGGACTGTCTCGGTACGCATCCAAGAAAACAATATTCAATTTAGTTTTCGCCCTTTCCATAACTGTTACCACATTTTCTATTTTCACTACTTGTGCTTTAAACGCTTGGATTGCTTTTTCTTTAGATTTATCAATAGTGGAAATAGTTTCCATCGTGCCAACGGGAATCATGTAGTTCTCGTTTTCATACTGAACGGCATGTCCAGAATAGTAAAAAATACCCACCCCGTCTTCACGTAGTTTATGCCGAAATGCTTGAATGGCCTTTTCCGTTGCGGCTTTATTAACATTAACTTCGAGCGTTACTTCAAAACCCACTTCACGCAATACAGCAGCCATGTCATGGGCATCGTTAGCCGGATTAGTGAGAGGCTCAATTTTATAAGCCCCATTGCCAATCACCAAAGCCACTTTCTTGTTGTTCTTAGGGTTTCCAGTTGAAGATTCACCAACGATATTACCGTTATTATTTAAGCTACATCCTGATATGTACAGAAAGATAAATAATAATCCACCCAAAAATACAACGGATTTTTTCATAATTTATTTTAATAACTCACTGTAAAGAAAAGGGGCAAAGCAACCTCAGTCACTCTCCAGCCTCCAATCCCTCCCAAACCAACAATGCGAGCTGATATTTTTCAGCTAATATGTCGGGCAATGAGAATGCGTCTTAAAATTGGTTACTTAAAACATTGCAACAAGTATGGTATTCCCCACGAATAAACCATCTTGGTACTGGCTTGCTTGAACATTCTTATATATAGAGTGCATAGCGTTAACAAGAACGAGTGTGCCCGGCACCCAATTAACTCTAATAGGGTTTGATAATTATCACGCCCTTCGCCGTAACTACCCCGACAACTACGATACCCCCTTTAATATAATCTTTCAAGATTTTTACCAAAATATGCTCATTCGTAAAATCCCGGACTAACAATCCAGTCACAATTGGAAAACTCGAATCATCCGCTAACCAATTGAACGGCTTCATTTTACCAGTTTTTCTTAGGTTCGATTCGCCAAGGCATAGTGTACATAATTTGTTGCTGTGTGCCATAAGGATTAGTGTCTAGTGTCCAGCAACTAATTTTGATCGGCTCCGGTAAATTGAGTGGTACTAGTACACCGTCAATTTTATTTACACAATCTTTTGGTTTGAAAGAAGTGAAGGAATACAACCGAGCCAATAACCTTCGTAGCCAATGCCAGACAATAATAATATATAAGTAAGGCTAATACCTTCGCCAATATCAAAATTTATTGTTTCGGGAATGAGGTACGATTTCCCGAAACCAAGGTAAGAGTTTCGGGAAATCCGCTTCGCTCCATTCCCGAAACAAATATCCAATTGGCGATGGTATTGTAAGGCGGAACCGGTATTTGGTACACCGGCACGAGTATCAACGGGGTTGCAAAGCCAAATTTTTTTGGCGATGAAAATAAACCTAAGTTCCTTGAAGAAACTTGGTTTCTAAAACTATGAATTAACCATTTAAGCCATTTTGGTACCGGCTGAATATTCTCATATTGTAACAGAGAGTGCATAGCGTGGCTCAGAGCGAGTGCGCCCGGTATTAAGCCGAATGGGGTTTGATGATAATCATAATAAGCATCCGTCAATCCAAACACCTCAAACTGCGATAGCATATTTTATTGGTCGAGTTTGCCACCCCATCACCGTTGTCAAGCAAAAAGATAAATATTTTGGCTTGGTTAGAAATCCGATTTTTTTCCAAAAATCGGAGATCGAAAAACCTATTTTTCTGAAAGTCTATATCATAAGGACTAATTTACATTGCCCATTACGACAGTTGCTGTTATATCCCGGTCACTAAAAATTGGTATCATATAGGGTTTTCCAAAGCTGCCAAAATCCATGTCACGTTTTGTGGCTTTAGTTTTTCACAAGATTTAATGGCTGCAATAACTTGTTCCTTTAAGGCTCGTTTGAGCCATTCAAATGAATTTAAATCTAAAACCGTAAGGACAAATTTTCCTTTGAAGTTGACTAGTACCACGCACCGTAAATTGATCCGATAACTCAAATCATAAGAGGTTTGCCAATATAGGTCCACCGAAATGGTTTGGCTAGGGTGTTGTTAAAAAAGTCGATAAAACCCAAAATCCGTTGCTTCAGTTCTTCTGTGGACTTGAAGTTACCACGTCTGAGCAAACGGCGACTCAAAATGCCAAACCAAATTTCAACCTGGTTGAGCCAAGAACAGTGCTTGGGCGTATACATAAAACGAATACGGTGATTTTCATCCGACAAAAAATCGGCACGCGAAGCCATATTTTGCAAAATCCCATTTTTACCTTTAACCCCAAGGTCATCTTCAATTCCACACAGAAGAGCTATTGCTTGAGCTAACGTCGCTGATTTGTGAGTATTTAATTGATCACAGATGAATATCCATTGCGCTTCCTTCGAGGTTTCCACTGTTGTTACAATATGATTCAAAAAATCTTCTTCAGTGCGGGTATCGGGGGCGGTTGGGTTAATTATCTTTCCAGTTGCAACTTCAAAATTGGCGATCAAGGCTTGGGTACCGTTTCGTTCATATTCATATTCCACTGCTTCGAGCTTTCCAGACTCCATTTGATGTGTTGGATAGGTATGTTCTTTGGCTTGAATACCCGTTTTTTCATCGACACTAATGATATGTACATCCGGTTCATGTTTCTCTTGAGCTTGATGATATAATTTACAGATGTCACGTACCTCTTCTCGAAAAGCTGCTTCATCTTCGACTTCATGATTAAGCCAGTATTTAGTTCGATGGGGCTTGAGGTCTGCAACATTTCTGATTCGACCAATTGTTGAGGGTGAAATCTGTTTGACAATACCACGCACCACAGCTTCTCGTACCAAGTCCTCACGAGTCCAATGAGTCAAGGGTTCTGGTGGAGTTTCACCGGCCAGAGCAATAATTTGGCAAACCGGTTCAGCAGTGTATGTTGGTGGTGTTCCAGGACGCTGTTTATCACTCAAAACATTTTGAATTGCTTGGGATAGTTTTTTCTGATTGCTATTTGCCGACAAATCTGTATGGCCCTCTATCCAGCGTCGCCTCCAAAGACCAACAGTATCTTCGCATAAATTCAAATCTTGACTGATTTTTTTGTTATTATCCCCAGCCGCTGCTTTCAAGATGATTTGGGCTCGCTGCACACGGCTATGAGGTACTTCGCGACTGCGAACTATACTTTGAAGATATTCGTTTTGATCTGGTGTTAAATTGAGCGGTGTGGTTGGGCGAGCCATGTTTTTTTCCTTATTTTACGTTTGTTTTAGATTATGATTTTGAATAAATGCTATAAACAGCTTTTATTTCAAAAAGTTATAATATACTAGTCGGAAATCAGAGCCGTGAAAATGTCTAAATGTTAGGTTTTCAATGAAATGAGTGGCGAACAGTATAATCAAGTTTTGATGTTTAATACTTTATTTTCAATTAATTTTTAAGTATTCAAAGTTATTTTATATGATTTTTCTGAAGATTGCTATTATCCGATATATTAACGACGTGTAGTACTAGTTTTACACCACATTGTTTTGTTGCCTCAATGGTAAATATTAACGCATTTTCTCTCTGTGGAAAAAACCGGATATGTTTCCCAAACAGCTCTGGTTTTGGCAAGTTAACCCACACTTTTTGAGAAGGTACAATTTAACTCTGATTTTATTTTGCTAAAAGCTCACCTAAATGGTGATTTCTGGAAAGACTGGCATTAAACTGTTCTTTGATATTATTAAGAACCGATTTAGAATTTTTTAGCTCAATATTTTTTTCTTCTGGCTTTACTTGTAACACTTTTGCGCCAATATTTGCAGATTCCACATCGAAAATGGCCGAAAATACCGCTTTTTCAAAGTTTGTCGCCTGTCGGTCAAACTCTAGGTAAGGCACATTATCGCGGCAAATTAATAAGGCATCATCACACCCCGCCTCAAACAGTGCGTTTTCTATAGATTCATTCGGTTCTGAAAAGCCAGATAACACAAGTACAAAATGGTAGAATTTAGCTTCTTTATTCATCTTTAATCTCCTCATACCTAGTGAGAACATTTATTTACATTTCTACGGATTTGTTTAGCATGATTTTCCTCCACTTTTGGGGTAGACCATATAGACATGCAACAGCCACCACGTTTGCGACATAAAAGCCGCCCCCAAGCATGGGACGAATCGCCAGTTTTAAAGTAATGCCATCCTTTAGATTCTGCATATTGTATGGCTTCTTCAATATTTTTGTTTGGATGTCTTGGTTTACTCATGTCATAAATTCATGCTTCGGTATTATTAATCTTAACATCTTCACCAGCTTCATTTACCATCGTTAAATTTACCAGTTGTAAATTCAACAATTGAATCCTTACGATTTAGCATGTGGTACTGAGACATATCTGAAAGCCAGAGGCAAAGCATTAATTTCCGTTTTTTTCTCTATCAAAACCGTTATTAGTGTGCCGGAGCCAATCGGTTTGGTAATTGGAAAATCGCATTGCCAAAATACGTCCGGAACTATAAGGGTTTTTTCCGCTTTAATAAAACCTTGGTGAAGATCAGAACAATACTGATTAGGGTCCCAAAATGGCAACGCCCGTTTGTGGAACTTGGCGAAAATGTATATATATTAGATATTTATTGGGTTCAAACTGGGAAGTCAACCCAATCAAGAGTACAATAGCGTTGCTCAGAACGAGTGCGCCCGGCATTAAGCCTCATGGGGAGTCCGGGCAAGAATAATGGGCGGACAACTGGAATGCGTGGCACAGTAATTTGGATATTCCCCCTTAAAATAATTTACTAACTTTTGGTCGTAGGGTTGCAGTTTGCCACAAGAGCCCGGCAACCCATCAATCGGGGTGGGCGACTTAAATCAATATCGACAATTACCAAACGCGCCGGAGCCACAACCGCAGCATCAATAAATCTTTGGAGACGATAGCGGGGTGTAAATAGCGGCTCTCCCCAATATTCATAGCGTATCATCAATCAATGTCAAGCAACACGAATTGAGGAATATTTTTCGCTGGTGCCAATGGAATTTTCGGTTTAGTAGGCACACATAAATCTCTCAACACTTTTGGTTCAAAGGGAGAAATCCGATTTTTAAAAAAAATCGGATTTCTTGAAGCAATTAAATATTTACATGCTGGAAATAGGTGGCTAAGACGTTCAAGTACCCAATATCCAGCCACCACAAAAACCCCATTACTTCCCGCAAAGTTTCCGCCGTCAAGGCTCGTTTGAGCCATTCAAATAATGTTATAGATTTGTAGGGTTCCTACGCTACAGCGAAAGGAGCCCTATCATTAAGTTATTGATTTTAATGTAGGGTGGGCAAGTTTTGCCCACCATTTAAATAATTACGACGATGACAGCCGTTCCT
>Ga0233403_10000489_pt1 | contig 18598 bp, 10 predicted proteins | sample Na_oxic_1_MG_FD_179866 | JGI IMG/M metagenome (GOLD analysis project Ga0233403, IMG submission 179866) | Seawater microbial communities from Saanich Inlet, British Columbia, Canada - Na_oxic_1_MG | ecosystem: Environmental > Aquatic > Marine > Inlet | place: Canada: British Columbia | collected...
CATTTAAAGCTGCCCGTTTTAGCCAAAACTGGCAGCATGTTAGTCACCTTTAGGTGACTTGAGCTTTTAGACAACTGCTTTAGCTGTTGGCTTTTGATGGCTGGGTGGTCTTTCTATTTCCGCTTTCCTGCACTAGCATTTTATTCCATTTTGACTGAGCTTAACATTGCCGGATAGTCCTCGCTCAGTTGTATAACTTGCTGAGATAGGGGTTTCAAGAGATCGGTATCTTGAGCCACGTATAAGATATCTTTACCTAAACCAATGGCAAGAGGATGATCTCGGCGTGCAATGATGATTTGTTCCTCTTTGGCGGCGAAAAGTGCCATAATGATAAAGCTACCATGCAAACGCATGAGAGAAACGGAAATCGCTTCTTTTGGTGATAAACCAATGTCTAAATAGCGATTAATAACACGTAGGATCAGCTCACTGTCGTCAGTTCGACTTTGAAACTCATACCCGAGATCCATCAGTTCTTCTCTTAAATCAATGCGGTTTTCAATCTGGCCATTATAGGCGACAGCGAAATGTTCATTGACGTATAAATGGGCATGATGTTTATCCGATTCCTTTTGCAGGTGTTTGTAAGCAATGCCGAAATGACCATTAAGGGAGAGTTCCGATAGCAAACCGCTTAAATCCGCCACTTCTTGCCATTCTATACGCCCATCAACGACAGTGGCAACGTTTATCAAATCGTGGGCACCGTTTTCGAGTTGTAATAACTCTTGTTGTTTCGATGCAGCCAGATTATTCTCATTCAGAATCCCAAAGATACTAGACATGATTTATGTTCTCCATTAATAAGTAGTTGACTACTTTACTAGGTTATACAGCATGATATGGGCCAATTGAGTGATAATTTTATAAGATATTGTTTTTAATAATATTATTGAACATAATTGTTCAGATTGCTTGGGTTGCTCTAGCAATTTGCAAAGCTATTTAGTAAGAGTAATTTGTGCTTTGCAAAACTGATGGGGGAGGGTAAAAGAATGATGGGAATTGAGTGTGCAAATGTTGTTTTAGACGGAACGCACTTATTATTCTGGGTAGTCATGCAATGTGGGTGATATGATAGAACGCTGATTTGACTGATAATGGCCTGATTTACACTGATTATGTTAACTTTAATCAGCAAAGAAAATGAGAATCATGTGTCATCAGTGTTCTATCTAATCTATAATGACATCACCCACATTGCAGCACTACCGTTAATTAAAATACCCGAAATTCAGGATTCTGTGGTTGAAATGTAGGGGCAATCCCTTGTGGTTTTATTGGAAAGGTTAATTGGTAATCGAAAGAGTAATTGACAACCACAAGGAAAAGGTAATCACAAGGAAAGGGCTATTCCTTTGGTATTGCCCCTACTACGGATTAACCTTGCGGAGAAAATAAGTAGCCCTTGCCCCGAATCGTGCGAATATAAGAGGGGGCTTTTGGATTGGTTTCAATTTTATTTCTTAGGCGTTTGATATTCACATCAATAATGCGATCATACGGCATGTATTCATAGCCTTTCATAAAATTCAGCAATTTGTCTCGACTTAAAATTTCATGAGGATGAGTCACAAAAACCTGTAATAAGCTATATTCATTTTCAGTAATGTTGATCTCAACCTCATTTTTAGTCAAGCGATGGCACGCGGTGTCAAGTGTAAATGAGTCAAAGGTATGACTTTTGAACTGATTTTTCCCAGCCTGTTGGGCTGGCTCAGGATTCCGCCGCAACGAGGCACGCACATGTGCTAATAATTCTCGTAAACTCACCGGTTTCGGCAAATAATTATCGGCTCCCATTTCTAAACCGACAATACGATCCACTTCTTCTGTAGCGGCAGATAACATTATGATAGCTTGTTGATAATCCGTAGCACGTAACCGTTGTGCAAGTGATAATCCGTTTTCGCCTGGCAACATGACATCCAGAATAATTAAATCAACAGTGCGTTTCGATAAATATTGATTCATGGCTACACCATCGTATACCACATCAATCTGAAAGCCTTGCTTTTTAAAGTAATTTTTGACAACTTGGCAGAATTTACGATCATCGTCAACCATCAGTAACTGTTCACGTTGATTAACCATTTTTAATTGTTTCTCTATATAGATAGACTTGATAACAAATTATGACAACAAATCATGCATAAGACATTGCTCTGTAACATGAAATGCGAATAAATAGGTTCCCACAATATTCAATATCAGAATGTGATAAATTCAATTGTTATAGAAACGGCTTATATTCTTTATTGTGGATTGAAATTGGGTGGGAACAAACAACAGCATTGTTTCCCCTACAAGCCAATTTGTAGGGCACAGTGGTGTGTCTGCTTTATCAGTATTAATTAATTGAGGCTCTTGCAAAACTCCAAAGCCTAACCTTCGTTTATGTTCTGAGTTTTGATCGATGCTCAATAATTAATATTTCACTTAAACCCGTTTTGGTACGCAAAAACTGGGGCAAAAAATTCAGTTTTCACTATTTGTATACTCTTTGCTGGAATAAATTTAACTTTTGGCAACCCCAGGTTGCCACCTGGGGCTATTCACATTCAACCCCTTCAGGGTTGTGCGTTTTAATAATTTTTATGATCGATTTTGTACGTCTTGTGGAAAACTTTAAGCTAAAAGTTTAAATTGTACCCGCGTGCAGTATATCGACTCGAAGTGTCATCAAGACACGGTGATAACACTCAATACCGTTCGGAATATATTTTGCCTTCAATTCATTTATCTACCTACGAAAGCGGTAGTTTCAGTACTTGGGCTACCAAGCATTTAAGCTCGTCATGGCCTTTTTTTCTTGACTATGACAAGGGTTATTGTTTAGATCACTTTTAAGATGAATGGTGAACAATGATGCAAGTTTTGAACACTTTGAATACGGCCTATTTCACACTCAATGAAAGTCACGCATCGCAACGATGGGCACTTTATGGTGAGACGTGTGTTTTATGACGTTAAAACAGAAAAAGGGCTCAAAATGCCACCACAAGACGATGAGACAATACAGTTGATGGATTTTTGCAAGCTTGCAAGCAAATTCGTCGCACTCAAGCCTTATGGAATCAGTTATATCGTACTTTTAACTTAAATAAGTAGGGACACATAAATCTTTTAACATTTTCTATATATAAGAATTTTGTTAAAAAACTTTTGCTGATCTACATATATTCAAACAGTTAGAAGACAAAGCGCAACAACGTCTTGAAGCGGTTGAAAGCGTGTTGGGAATACAGGGCAATTGTCGGCCCTCTAAGCACTCTGAATTGAAAATGAAAAATGAACAATAATCGAAGAAATCACTTTTCACGCAAAAGTTTTGCGCGTGAAATGTGAAATTCAATATCAATCAGGATTGTTTTAGAATGTATTGATTTGACATCATTCAATTCAATCCAGTCACATTACTCAATTGGATGATTTGATATTTTGAATGACAGGATTTTCGATGTTAGCGGATTGTGTTATTTTGTGTTTTAAAAATCTGACGAAAGATATCAGATGAACTCATTTTTTAGACGCAATGATTTATCAGGGATATTCGCTGCTTTCACAGATGATTGCTTGGCGAAAATATTTTTCAGAACTGTTTTGAGTCAAATTATTGATAAATCAACTTGTTGTTACTCGACTATCAAGTTTTTGATGTTATTTGGCTTTGCGATTTCACATTTCACGCAAAAGTTTCGCTTCGCGAAACTTTTGCGTGAAATACAGTTTTTGCGCGCAAAAACTTTATTTCAGCGTGAAATCGTGAAATGCTCTATTTTTGAGTGTTAAAATAGCCAACTCATTGATTTTTAAGGTTATTTAGTTTTTAGAACTAAAATGATATTTCTTTTTAAATCAAGGACTTATAAAAAACTTGATAGTAGAGTATTAATGATGTCAAGTCGTTTAGGCTGAGCCCCTCAGCACCTATCAGTTTTGTTTAAGCTAGTACAGCGAATTACGAGGATAAACTAATAGTTCATTAATATTATTTTATTAGGTTTATTCGTTTATCCCCGTAATTCGTTGTACTCACTTTTCAATGACTTTTGCGTGAAAAAGAAAACTGATAGGTGGTAAGGGCTTAGCCCCTATCAGTTTGTCGAAAATGAGACAACGTCTTATATTCCTGTCAATTGACTTGAAATAAACGAATTAGGTTTTTTTGAACTTTGACAAATAAGGGTTTTGATTTGAAACCTTTTCACAAAGATGTTTTTTTATTGAGAAGATATGATTTATTCGTTTATCTGTCGTTGCGTTGTACTTACGACAATGTGTTAACGCGACTGATAGGGGGTAAGTGACATAAGCGGGTTATTGTTATTGAGTTTAAAACTTTTAAAACACGCGACGCGGACAAAAATATTTTATATATCAGAGATTTAAGGCTCATTGCTCCTTAAACCTCAAGAGCTTATTCGATTTCCTTTTTATTGGGTAAGGTTTTTTGGAAGCAAAGGCAGTTTGGTTTTAAAGCGATTTAAGAGTCATACTACTCAGTCATCGTGAGCATGAATGCACATCGAATCCGTACAAGTCGTAAGATGCTTAAAATCGTTGTCTTAAACAAAACTCATACCCTTTTCAGGGGTTTTTCGTTCTAAAGTCCACAGACAAGTGGTAGGCCCTCTTTAGAGGGCCAATTATAACGGATATAGGGCAATCCAAACGCCTTTTAAAGCCTTAAGTCTTAATCAATAGCGATTTGAATAGACCTATTATTTATCAAAGCTTTTCCCTCTCAGCAAATGACAATCAATGACTTGGCAACTAAAAACTTTTGCTCAAGGTGAAAAATACGCGACTATCAGCCTTGTCTTTAACATCGTCTAGGTTAGTATCGCTATAATTAATGGAGGCCTCAAAATCGGCGATAGAAAAAGAGATTGACGCGCCATAGTACGTGTAATCCTTACTGTCTTTTAAGTATTGCCTACCGATCTGAGCGCCGAAGCCGAGGCCATTGGGTAAGCTGTGCCCCACATTGAACACGTAGTGATGGGCAGTATCCGTTTTACCAAAAAACTCAGGTGAGTAATCATACGACAAACCCAACTCTGTTCCCTGTGGCAGGGCATAACCCATGCCAATGTGAAACTCTGTAAAATCATAATTCAAATCACTACCTGCCCTAGGATACATATAACGAATCGCTTTAATATCATAGCTCAGCCCATGGTCCAGTTTCCCGGCATAACCCAAGTACAGATCAAGTTCAAGATCGGCACGATCTTTCGGTTTGACTGTATTGCCCTCTAACAACTTGACATTAGAGCCCCAAGCCCCTACATAAATACCGGTCTCATGGTTAATATCAAACCCCCCTTGTGTCGCCCAGCCTTCATCTGTTTGCGTATAACCACGCCAAACATAATCGCTCGTTAACGCCACATTGGCGCTATATTCAAAGGGCCCCTCTGCGGCGTGGGCAATCGGCAAAGTCGCCAGTAAAGTACCCGCGAGTAGTGTTTTACTTGACAATTTCATAAGCTTATTCCTCAGTTATCAGTTATCAGTTATCAGTTTCACATTTCACGCTAAAGTTTCGCTCCGCGAAACTTTAGCGTGAAATAAAGTTTTGCGCGCAAAACTTTTGCGTGAAAATCAGTTATCAGTTATCAGTGGTTATTCCACCTATACTATACTGTCCACCGTTATAATTCGCGCTTTTGCCCACTCGAACATTTTTGGTATTTAGTCACCACCACCTGACTTTCGCGTTGCGACAACGGCTGAAAACTGTTGGCTGTTAAAATAAATAGATCGCTATTATATGACGATGCTAAGTATAGTTAAAAACATATCGCGTCAAGCTCGCTCTGTAAAACCTTGTTTTTGTGTTTCCAAAAAAACCTGAATATGATTATTTTATAATGACTTATGGCTAATCGTATAGGTTGTTATTTTTCAGATTAGATTAATCTGAGGTTTAAAAACGTCCACATCATAATTGATCGTTTATAATAATCATTTTTAGCGACTTAAATAAAAATTCAGAGTGACACTTTAGCAGATCAGATTGAATAATGACCTAAACTCCATTTTTTGCCCCAGTTTTTATTGCGAAATACTTTTTCGATGCGTCGTTTCGCTTCGCGAAACTTTAGTAGCGTGAAAGCGTGGAATTTTATATTGTATACTCGGCGCGGGAATAAATTTAACTTTTGGCAACCCCAGGTTGCCACCTGGGGCTATGATCTCGCGTAGCGAAGAACGAAGTTTCACATTCAACCCCTTGGGGGTTGTGCTTTTTTATTTTTATGATCGATTTGCCTTTGTACGTAATGCCAATCGGGAAAAATTGTGCCCGCGTGCAGTATATAACTCGATCTTCAAGTTTTTGATGAACGGCCGCGCTTTGCTAAGCCCTATTTTTGAGCGTTAAAATAGACAACTCATTGATTTTTAATTTAAAGTTATTTCGTTTTGAGCGCATAAAATGATATTGCTTTTTAAATCAAGAACTTACAAAAAACTTGAAGATCGAGTATAAGAATATCGTTTATTTGGGAGTGTAATTGATTTGAGGGATGATCTTGTTTTAAAAGCATTTTCAATAACTCAACCAGACACTCTATTATAAAAAGAAAGTGCTACATCCTTCATATGATGTTTTTTAAATGACTGAGCTATTGAAATCGTTAACATAAGCACATAAGAAAATAAGAATTTCAGCAACCCTTATCGCTCAAAAACAATTTTACGAATACCTAATGCTTGGAACAACGCTTCTTAACTTTAATAGACTAACATGAATACTGAAACAGAACAACAAACCCTACCCGATGAGACTTCGGCTTCACCTGCCGAAAAAACCTCGGTAGAACAAAGCGCAGTCGAACAAACCTTGGCAATAAAGGCTGAACCGGCTTCACCTGCCGAAAAAACATCAGCAGATGAAATGTTGGCAGAAGAAACCTTGGTAGATGAAATGTGGGCAGAAGAAACTTTTGCCGAAGAAATTTTGGCAGAAGATACTGTTGTTTTTGAGCTGCCCTCTGATTCAAGATCAGGTCAAACTGAAATTATCTCCTACCAAGAGGTTTTCCCAAATGTCTTGCCCATTTTGCCTATCGCTAATCGTCCCTTTTTCCCTCATCAAATCATCCCTTTGCTGATGGAAAGAGCGCCTTGGGAAGAAACGATTAAAAAGATTGCAGAATCTACCAATCAATTATTGGGATTAATACTGATCAAAACAGACGACGTTAACCAAGCGACTCCTGATGATTTTTACCGAATGGGTACAGTTTGCCGCTTGCACCGCATTACGCAGGCTGAAGATAAATTACAAATCGTGGTAGAAGGCCTACAACGGTTTCGCATTGAAGAATGGATATCGACACAAATCCCATTTGTTGTCAGCCCGAGCTATTATCCTGAACGTCGAACGGAATCTACCGAGAAAATCAAGCCCTACGTTTTAGCGGTTATTAATACCATTAAAGAGTTATTGCCGCTTAATCCGCTGTATAACGAGGAACTCAAGGTATTTCTTCAGCGTTCGAGTCCTGAAGATCCGTCTCCCTTAGCCGATTTTTCTGCCAGCTTGACGACAGCTAACAAAACGGAATTACAGGACATTTTGGATACAACGCCTATTTTGGGCCGACTGGAAAAAGTCTTGTTGCTGCTCAATAAAGAACTACAACAGGCTAAAGCGCAAGTTGAAATTCGCAAGCAAGTCGAAGACAAAATGGAAAAACACCAGCGCGATTTTTTCTTGCGCGAGCAACTTAAAACGATCCAAAAGGAACTCGGTATAGAAAAAGATGATCGCACGGCAGAAACTGAGAAATTCAAGGAACGTTTGAAAACACTCACTCTTTCAGAAGCGGCACAGAAACGTATTGATGATGAAATGGATAAAATGTCCGTTTTGGAAGTCGGTTCGCCAGAGTATGGCATCACTCGTAATTATCTGGATTGGCTCACTTTAATGCCGTGGGGCAAATTTTCTGAAGACAAGCTGGACATTAAGCATGCACGGGAAGTGCTGGATAGCGATCATGAAGGTTTAGAAGATGTTAAAGATCGTATTATGGAATTTTTAGCGGTTGGCAAGCTAAAGGGGAGTATTAGTGGTACCATTTTACTGCTTATAGGGCCGCCAGGTGTAGGAAAAACGTCCATAGGGCGTTCTATTGCAACGGCTGTCGGCCGTACATTCTTCCGCTTTTCCGTTGGTGGCATTCATGATGAGGCAGAAATTAAAGGTCATAGACGTACTTATATCGGCGCTATGCCGGGTAAATTTCTCCAAGCGATGAAAGAAGTTGAATACGCTAACCCGGTTATTATGCTGGATGAAATTGACAAAATCGGTACTTCATATCGTGGCGATCCCGCTTCTGCCCTGTTGGAAGTCCTTGATCCAGAACAAAATGTCGATTTTCTTGATCATTACCTTGATGTCCGTTTTGATCTCTCCAAGGTACTGTTCATTTGTACTGCGAATCAAACAGATACGATACCGGCACCGCTGCTGGATCGCATGGAAATGATCAAATTGTCGGGCTATATCGCCAGTGAAAAACTGCTCATTGCTAAAAAACACTTGCTCAACCGCCAATTAGAAAAATCAGGTATGACAGCTGAACAATTAATCTTCCGAGATGATATCTTATCTCGCATCATTGAAGACTACGCCCGGGAAGCTGGGGTGCGTAACTTGGAAAAACGCATCGGCACGATTGCCCGCAAAGTCGCCCTCAAATTGCTAGAAGGGGCAACAACGCCTATCGAAGTCACCCTCGAGCAGTTATCAGACTATTTAGGCAAACCCGTGTTTGAAAATGAAAAGGCGATAAAAGGTGTGGGTGTGGTGACGGGTTTAGCTTGGACACCGATGGGTGGTGCCACTTTAAGCATTGAATCTAGTTGTAGTCACCACTATACTCGCGGCTTTAAGCTGACTGGACAATTAGGTGATGTGATGAAAGAATCTGCCGAGATTGCTTACACTTACGTGGTATCGCAATGTGAAACGTTTGATATCGAGAAAAGCCTTTTTGAAAAAGCCTTTATCCACCTACACGTTCCAGCAGGTGCCACGCCTAAAGATGGCCCAAGTGCTGGGATTACCATGGCCAGTTCCTTATTATCTTTAGCAAAAGGGCAAAAAATAGAAAAAGAGATTGCCATGACGGGTGAATTAACCTTAACCGGACAAGTATTACCGGTAGGCGGTATTCGTGAAAAAGTGATTGCCGCTAGGCGGATTAAAATTTTTGATCTGATTATGCCAGAAGCGAATAAACGCGATTTTGACGAATTGCCTGACAATGTACGGGAAGGTGTGAATGTGCAGTTTGTAAAGGAATATAGCGAAGTGGCTAAGTTGTTGTGGTAAAGGGAAAGCTATCGGGTTTTGAAAAACCTGTAGGGTGGGTAAGTTCGTTTCGACTCCGTCGAAACGAACTTGCCCACCATCTTTGCTGTCCACCATTTCACATTTCACGCGTGAAATACAGTTTTTGCGCGCAAAAACTTTTGCGTGCAAATACAATTTGCGCTTTTGGCGCTCGAAATCGATAGGTTTAGTCACCACCACCTGACTTGAGCTTTTAGACAACTGCTGAAAGCTGTTGGCTGTGTCTTCCAAAAAGCGCAATTTATGACGATGCTAAGTATAAAAGGATGGTAGGCTTTAAAAACTCGTTACTTTTCACCTACATAACAGTTGCGTTATTATAGCGTGCAGTATATCGCTTTTCAGGTCAATATTTTGGCATCAGTAATCAGTTGATGAATCTGCGAGATTAATTCATTTCGTTGGTAATCTGCCTTTTGAAAAATGCTCTCGACATGCTGATTTAAACTCGCTTGTTCTTCTGGACTGAGGTTTTTTGAAGTCAATACCACAACTGGGATAGCCTGCCATTTTTCGTTGTTACGCAACTGGTCAATAAATTCAAACCCATCCATGATGGGCATATTCAAATCCAGTAGGATCAAAGCCGGTTTTTTATGATCAAGATGGGTTAAAGCCACTTCTCCATTTTCGGCTGGAAAAACTTGTAAACCTTTACCTTCTAAGATCATGAGAAGCAGCTCACGGTATTCGTCATCATCCTCAACCACCATGATAATATTGTCCTGATGCTCACCAATATGATGTTTCTTTAAAATCAGGGGTAACTGACTATGTATAAGGCTTTTATCTAAACAATCGGTTGCCCCCAAGGCGCTTCCTTTCTGTTTCTCACTATTCATGGAAACCAGAATCACGGGGATATGTGCCAAACAAGGGTCATTTTTGACTTTGGAAAGCATCTGCCAAGCATTCTGTTCTGGCTTATGTACATCAAGAAGAATCGTATCGGGACGAAGTTTATAAGCCAACTCCATCCCCTTTTTTTCATCGCTTGCTACGGCTACAAGATAACCAAGTTGAGTCAGTTCAGCTACCAGTAACTCACACACATTCCTATCATCATCGATGATGAGAATAAGCCCATCTCCTGTTAACAAGTCTGGTATTTTGGGTTCTTCAAAGGCCGATTGGGTTAATTTGCTTTTTTCTGAAACAACTTGTTCACTTTCTCTAGGTAAAGAAAGTACAAATGTACTACCATACCCAAATTCGCTTTCAAACCAGAGGCTTCCCCCTAGCAGTTGTGCGAATTTTTGGGTAATAGCGAGCCCTAAGCCGGTACCCCCGTAACGACGAGTCATGGAAGAATCACCTTGCGTAAAGGGCTGAAACAAATTTTTCTGCTGTTCGACTGTCATGCCAATACCATTGTCCATGACACAAAATGTGATCCATTCACCATCACGTTTAACTTCAAGCTGAATCGTGCCCTTTTCGGTAAATTTAGCGGCATTACTGATGAGGTTTAATAGCATTTGCCGCAATTTAGTCAGATCAGTTTGCAAATTACCCAAGTTATCATCAAGGATGACTTTTAAGTAGTTAGATTTTTGTTCAACTAAAGGTTGAATCGTCTCTATAACTTCATTGAGAAGCATGTTCAGAACAACATTTTCAAAAAACAAGTCCATTTTACCAGCTTCAATTTTAGATAAATCAAGCACATCGTTGATCAGTCCCAGTAAATGTTTGCCAGAGTGACCGATTTTGTTTAAATCTGGAATAAAATCGTCTTGCCCTAGATCTTCTGCCTCTTCTTGTAACATTTCACTGTAACCGATGATCGCATTTAAGGGAGTACGCAGTTCATGACTCATATTGGCTAAAAACTGACTTTTAGCTTGGTTTGCCAATTCTGCCATGTCGCGAGCTTGTTCAGCAAGCGTTAACATACGTTCCGTTTCTTGATGAGCCTGTTTGAGATCAAGGTAAAGTTGTAAATTTTCCAAGGCAGAAGCGCACTGATGAATCATGATATGAATCAGTTTTTGATTGGCTTCATTGAGATAGTGGGCATCTTCTAGGTAGATAAAACCAATCGGTTTGTTATGTACCTTCAGTGGAAACAGAATCGCGCCAGGCGCTAATGATTCAACGGCTTGTGTTTGTAAAATACAATCAGAACAAATTTTGACGATTTGATCAACTTCTGGATTTTGGTTTGTCTCAATAAATCTACCCGTGCCAGCTTGAACCAAAACCTGATCGCCGTTTGCAGTAAAAAATAAGCTATTGTTAATCATGGAAATCAGACTGGTTTCGCCTAGATTGCACAGGCCAATAATTTGGGTCAATACGCCATTGAGAAATTGATTGATGGATTGAGGATGATACATTTTGGGTGCTGCATCAAGAATCAAAGTCAATCCTTTTCGATTGGTTTCAAGGATGCTGAGATCGCGATAGGATTTTAAAGCCAGACGCATGGTGGTATACAATTTACTCGCTGTGAGTTCAGTCTTATCCTTGTAATCGTCAATATCGTAACGTTCAATCACCTCTTTTTCTGGGGCCATACCGGGTTGACCGGTACGAATAATGAGTCTAATTAAAGGATATTTGAGTTCATTACGAATAAAATCAACGAGACGCAATCCAGCATCTTGGGTTTCCATAACGACATCAATTAAAGCGACAGCTATATTGGATTCAGAGGCTAAAATGTCTTGTGCTTCAATTCCAGAGTTGGCTTGAAAGAACTGTATGTTTTTGCCTGCAAATTCAAAGTGTTTCAGTGCCAACTGAGTCATGATGTGAATATCAGGTTCATCATCAACAATAAGCACTTTCCAAGGAGCTTGTTTTACCACGGATTTCTTAGCCGGTGGTGTTTCAGTATTGCTCCGTTTTTTTTGACTTCTTTTCAATTTCATTGTTGTTTGTTCCTAAGATAATGGATATCAATGTAGCTTAATTCGTTTATCCCCGTAATTTGTTGTACTTAATATCTGGGTTAAAACTCAATTTCATCACAACCTGTTTTACACTCGTTATATAATATGTTTTTAAAAAAAGTTTAAAAGCCTCAAGGCTGTGGATTTTATCCCAAAGCAATAAACTTATTCTTTTTAGATTATGTGACTAGCTTGAATGATGTCAAATCTAATAAGTTATAAATCAATCCTTATTGAAGGAACCGTATTTGTTCATTTGTTCATTTTTCTTATGTTATTCTAATTTTTTAATGATCTTGCAATACTTTTGCCGCGATCCGAAGAGAGGCTACGCTAAAAGCGTTCAGGATTTCGTGTCAATATTAGAGTTTATACTAATTTAATTAATACAATTCATTGATTTCATTAAAATTCTTGTTTTAAGAAAAGTCATAAAATCAAGCCTTTATTCGGTATAATATCTATTTTACGGCTCAATGCCATTTTGTCTAGGGCAGACACGCAGGTATGCCCCTACAAAACTCACGTAAGTACTGAACCATAAATTTTGAGGTATTTTAATAGAAGCAACCGGGGCAACCACAAGGGATTGCCCCTACAACCGTACCCGTAGGGGCAATCCCTTGTGGTTGCCCAAAATACCTGTTTATTTGTGCTTCAGTACTTACGTTCTACTTTGTTTATTTTAAAAGGATTAAATAATGATTATCATCATGCATTCCCATGTCACTGATCAAGAAGTGCATAGTGTCGAACAGAAACTTCAATCACTTGGTTTAGAAGCGAATATTTCACGCGGCGTTGAAAGAACGATTATCGGTGCTATTGGCGATGAGCGTAAAATCCATAAAGAAACCTTGCAAGCCTTACCTGGAGTTGAAGACGTGATACGGGTTCTTAAACCTTATAAAATTGTCGCACGAGAAGGGCATGAGGCCGATACTGTGATTAAGATCAAAGGTATTCCATTAGGCGGGCAAACGATACAAGTGATTGGTGGGCCTTGCTCTGTGGAAACACAGGAACAAATGGATGCCGCCGCTCATGGTGTGGCCCATGCGGGCTGCCGTTTGATGCGTGGTGGGGCCTTTAAACCCCGTACTAGCCCTTATAGTTTTCAAGGCAAGGGGCTGGAAGGATTACAGATATTTCGTCAAGCCGCTGATAAATTCCAGTTACCGATTATCACCGAATTAATGGATGTGCGTTACCTTGATGATTTTTTAAAATACGGTGTTGAGGTGATTCAAATCGGCACTCGTAATATGCAAAATTTTGATTTACTGAAAGAAGTGGGTAAAACACATACGCCGGTGATTCTCAAACGCGGTTTATGTGCCACGATTTCAGAATGGCTGATGTCGGCCGAATACATTGCCGCTGGGGGTAATCATAATATTATTTTGTGTGAGCGCGGTGTGCGGAGTTTTGAAAAAGCTTACCGTAATATGTTGGATGTCACAGCGATTCCGGTGCTGAAAAAAGAAACCCATTTACCCGTCATTGTTGATCCCAGTCATGCTGCTGGCAAAGCGTGGTTAGTGTCGTCTTTGTCAAAAGCCGCGATTGCAGCCGGTGCGGATGGTTTATTGGTTGAAATGCACCCGCATCCCTGTGACGCTTGGTGTGATGCTGATCAAGCCCTAACGCCTGATGAATTAAAGAATTTAATGGGAGAATTGCAGGGGATTGCACAAGCGGTAGGGCGTAGTTTGTAATGGGCGCATTTCTAAAAAAAGGGTCATATCGATAAATCTTGAGGGCCTTTGCTCTTTTCGTACCAAATTTATTTTGCCGTAGTTATTAGCCCGCAAAATAAATTTTGCACTCCAATTAGCCCGCAAAATTTATTTTCGCGAAGGTGTAGATTGATAATAAGTGATAAGTACTGAACCATAAATTTTCAGGTATTTTAACAGAAGCAACCAGAAATGGGGCAATCCCTTGTGGTTGCCCTTTGCGATAAGATAAAATACCTGTTTATTTGTGCTTCAGTACTTAATGACCCTTTTTTTGGGAATGCGCCCAATTGAACTAAACTTAACGAGGAGAAAGCCGCCTGAAAGTGATTCCAGCTCCCTTCAATGTATTCTCATCAACAATGCTCAATATCCCCTTCTCCTGACAACACGCTGGGTTATTTGGATCGCCTGTAGTCCAAATGATATGAGCTGTGTCTAATGCACCTGAAAAGCTACGATAACCGGCCGGTACACAAGCATCGCCGGTTATTTTAGTCGCGACAATCGCATTGCCCTGCTGTTCGATTTGTACCTCTTCTTGGAAAACCTGCCACCCACATTGGTAACCCTCTCCTAGCCAAGTGCCACTTAAATCGCCATCTTCAGTTACCTTAGAACCGGTTCTGGCGAATTTGAATTGAAAACCGTTGACACCAATGCGGTTATTGTCCAAAAGGGTTAATTGGCCTGTCATTTTACAACACGCTGGCCTATTGGCATATCCCGTCGTCCAAATCACATTAAGGGTGTCAAGCCTACCGGAAAAGGTACGATAATCGGCTGGTACACAAGCATCACCCGTGATTTTGGTTCCAACAATGGCATAACCCTTCCGTTCTATTTTGATTCGTTGTTGGGAAACTTTCCCATCACATTTATAGCCATCGCCTAGCCAAATACCGCTCAAATCAAAACCCTTTGCTTCGGGCACCTGTTTTTTATCGCCTTTCAGCTTTTTCGCTTTCGGCTTTTTCTTAGCAACACAAATAGATTCACAAGGAATACCATCTTTATCACGATCTAAAGACGTTCTACCACAATCCTGTAAGTGATAATAAGCTTCGTCACATGAAGTCATTTCTTTACAATAACGTTTGTCATCACAAGAAAAGGTAGCCTGTGTCACATTTGTCCCAACAATCAGGGTAGTCGATAACACAACACCGCTTAAAAATTTCAATTTCATCAATAAAATTTCTATTTTTATACTTAGCATCGCCATAAATTGCGCTTTTAATATTTTCGTTCAAAATTTATTTTGCATTATTTTGGAGTGCAAAATTTATTTTGCGTGATTTAGGAGTGCAAAATTTATTTTGCGTGATTTTGGAGTGCAAAATTTATTTTGCGTGATTTAGGAATGCATGTTATTTTGCGAAGGCTTGATTAATAGCGACCTTATGACGATGCAGAGTATAAATAAACTATGTAGGGTGGGTAACGTGTGTTTGTTGCCGGCCCCATTAAAATCAATGTAGGGTGGGTAACGTGTGTTTGTTGCCCACCATTAAAAAAAAATCTTCACAACGACTGTTGAGGATAAATCCTTTTTACTGGCTTACTGCGAAACCGATAAAGCGCAATTTCTCCAAAAACATTGGGCATTAAACGCATTAACCCAGTGCTATGGTGTTTTGTGTCTACTACCGTTCGTTGCAACACTTCAATATCTAAGGTTTCACACAGTTTTTCAAAATCTCGTAAACTACATAAATGAATATTTTCAGTGTTATACCATTCACTGGGTAAAGCGCGGGAAGTGGGCATCACGCCCCCAAAAAATAAAGACAAACGCGCTCGCCAGTGTCCAAAATTAGGAAAAGTCACAATACCTTGCCGTCCAACGCGCAACATTTCCATCAATAATAAATCAGGGCGGTGAATGATTTGTAAGGCTTGCGTCATCACCACGTAATCAAAACTATCATCATTAAAATCCGATAGCCCTTGATTTAAATCCGTGTGAATGACATTAACACCGGCTTGAATACACTGAGCAATATTATCATCGTCAATTTCTAAGCCATATCCGGTGACTTGGCGAGCATTGTGTAAATGTGCCAGCAAGGTACCGTCACCACAGCCTAAGTCTAAAACATGCGAGCCTTCAGCAATCCATTCACTAATTAATGCTAAATCAGTACGCAATTTCATGACTCTTCACCTGTTATTTCTATTTGCTGCATATAGGCTTGGAAAATCTGTAGATAATGAGGAATCTGCATCAAAAACGCATCATGGCCGTCATGCGATTTGATCTCAGCATAACTCACCTCTTTTTTGTTATCTAACAAAGCCTTAACAATTTTGCGTGAACGGGCTGGCGAAAATCGCCAATCACTGGTAAATGAAATCACTAAAAATTTAGCCAATACCCCAGCTAACGCGGCCGAGAGATCATCATCATGTTGACTGGCCGGATCAAAATAATCCAAAGCTTTAGTCATCAATAAATAAGTGTTAGCATCAAAGCGATCAACAAATGAGCTGCCTTGATGGCGTAAATAACTTTCAACTTGAAATTCCACATCAAAGCCAAAATTGAGTTGACCTTCGCGTAATTCCCTACCAAACTTCTTACGCATTGCATCTTCTGATAAATAGGTAATATGCCCAAGCATTCGCGCCAACATCAAACCACGCTGAGGAACAACATCATGTTGATAATAATGGCCCGCATGAAAATCGGGATCACTCAAAATGGCTTGACGGGCCACTTCATTAAAAGCGATATTTTGTGCCGTTAATTTAGGTGATGCCGCAATGACGACACTATGGCGCAAATGTTTTGGATAATCTATAGCCCATTGTAAGGCTTGCATACCGCCCAAACTGCCCCCTATCACGGCAGCCCATTGCGTGATCCCAAGCACATCGCCCAGACGCGCTTGACTCTTAACCCAATCACGCACAGTCACAATAGGAAAATCAGGGCCATAAGGTTTACCCGTATCAGGATTAATACTTTTAGGGCCGGTTGAACCTTGACAGGCTCCTAAATTATTTAACGACACGACAAAAAAACGATTAGTATCAATTGGTTTACCAGGGCCAATACAACTTTCCCACCAACCCGGTTTTTTATCTTGCATACTATAATAACCGGCCGCATGATGATCGCTGCTCAAAGCATGACAAATCAAGACAGCATTAGAATGGTTTGTATTTAATTGGCCATAAGTCTCATAAATCAATTCATAACTAGGCAAGGAACGCCCACAATCTAAGGCCAATGGCGTTGTAAATTGGTGGGTTTGGGGCCTTACCAATCCCACACAATCGGGAGGTAATATGTCAGGCATTTGAAAAAGGGTTATCAATTGAGGGCGAACACGTAGGTTCGCCCCTACGGGTGTAATGATTTTGAGGGCGAACACGTCGGTTCGCCCCTACGGGCGTAATGTAGGGGCAGACCTACGTGTCTGCCCTTTGTTAAATTAATATTGAGCCCGTTTGCTAAACTTGAGTGCCAAGTATTATAAACAACTCGTCTCCCAAAAGTCATTTTGGCTGATATATACAACACAGCTTAAATTGAAAAACCGTTTATATTCAAAGGCTTAAAATATTAGGTGGGCAACAAAAACACGTTACCCACCCTACATAAAAGTTTAAATTTATAACCGCGTGTAGTAGAACTTTCTGAACCCATGAACACATGAACGCCAGTAGGCTTTTAACATGACAAAAAACCGAGAACTCAAAATCAGCAAATTTTTAAGTTACGTGCTGCGACATCACCCCGAATCAATCGGCTTAAGCTTGAACAAAAATGGCTGGGCCAGTGTCGCAGATATTTTAAAAAACGCATCACTGCGTTTGAGCTTGGAAGAGATAAAGCAAGTTGTTGAAAATAATGACAAACAACGCTTTTCGTTTAATGACGATTTAAGCTTGATTAAGGCTAATCAAGGGCACTCAGTTAAAATAGAATTAGCTTTTCAAGCCATCACGCCACCCGATACACTGTATCATGGTACTGCACAACACTTTTTAAAGTCTATTCAACAACAAGGCATAACAAAAGGCAAACGACACCATGTTCATTTGTCCAAAGACATTCAAACAGCCTCAAAGGTAGGCAAAAGACATGGTAAATTAGCGATACTCGCCATTGATGCCAAAACCATGCACGAAACGGGTTATCCCTTTTATCTTTCTGACAACGGGGTTTATTTGGTTGAAGAAGTGCCGCCCACTTATTTTCTGCCTATAGATGACTTATTTTGCGATTAATTGGAGTGCAAAATTTATTTTGCGATTAATTGCGATTAATTGGAGTGCAAAATTTATTTTGCGATTAATTGCGATTAATTGCGATTAATTGGAGTGCAAAATTTATTTTGCGATTAATTGCGATTAATTGGAGTGCAAAATTTATTTTGCGATTAATTGCGATTAATTGGAGTGCAAAATTTATTTTGCGATTAATTGGAGTGCAAAATTTATTTTGCGATTAATTGCGATTAATTGGAGTGCAAAATTTATTTTGCGATTAATTGCGATTAATTGGAGTGCAAAATTTATTTTGCGATTAATTGCGATTAATTGGAGTGCAAAATTTATTTTGCGATTAA
>Ga0233403_10000490_pt1 | contig 18595 bp, 13 predicted proteins | sample Na_oxic_1_MG_FD_179866 | JGI IMG/M metagenome (GOLD analysis project Ga0233403, IMG submission 179866) | Seawater microbial communities from Saanich Inlet, British Columbia, Canada - Na_oxic_1_MG | ecosystem: Environmental > Aquatic > Marine > Inlet | place: Canada: British Columbia | collected...
CACCTGTATTTTCTATTCTAGTCGCTTATCCATTCCTCCTTGCTATTATTGAAATATGTTAATACGTTCATAGTAATGGCACCTATAATTATCAACTCCTGTTTATATATGAAGCTTGACGCACCCAGTTTTTTTCTGGCGTTCGCAGGTTCGAGCTTGTGCATTCCCTATAAAGTTTTGCTTTGAATGGGGAGATAAAATATAACCCGTTGAATATTAAAGATATTTTTATAGGTGTGCCAGTCCTATAATGATTAATTCTTAATTGATTAATATTATTCTCCCTCTGTATTTTTCATTTTATATTAATATTTAATATTGAGAATTAGAATAATAATTAACCTAAACCGAAAAATAAATCCTGTCTGATAAAAATATTTTATAAATTAGCTTTGAAGGGTAAATAAAAAATATAAGTGATTGATTTTAAATAATATATATTTTTTTATCGAAGGAATTTTACTGAATGAAAATAGCAGTCACCAGCCAAAACAAACATGAAGTCACCGAACATGCCGGGCGGTGCCGTAATTTTTGGATTTATGAAGTCGTTGATGGTTCGATAAGCCAAAAAACTTTGTTGGAATTGCCCAAAGAACAATCTTTCCATGAAAGTCATGGCAATCAAGCTCACCCCCTAGATGACATACAACTTTTCATCACGGGTAGTATGGGCATGGGTTTGACAAATCGCCTGAAGGCAAAAGGTATTGAATGCGTGATCACGCAAGAAAAGGAACCGGATAAAGTCGTCGCCGCTTATTTGGATGACAGTATTGACAAATTATCATCACCTCAACTTCAGCCACACAAACATCAAGGTTGTGGATGCCATTCGTGATTTTTTTCAACAGTAACGATCAAAACACTTATATAGTGAAAATGAAGATGAAACAAAAAAAAGCCGTTCGCAAGTCGTTTATCCCTCAAATTTTTTCCCAAGCCGACAAAAGGATTAAAGCAGAATTGAGTCTGTTGCTTATTTTGTGTATGTTGGTATTAGTCGCAGTCGGTTGGCAAGAAATTACCCATAATCAGTTAACGGGTGGTATGGAGGAACAAAGCATGGCTTATCTTGATGATACCATGCACAAGGCAGGTGCGGCTTTTTTGGTTGCCCGCGCCCTTAATGCGACACTTTCTGTTATGCAGAGTTTTACGATAACGCCTTTTATCGGTGAATTGTCTTTAGGGGAGGTGCTTGATCCTGTCAACGATCTCGTTGAACGTTTTTCTTGGGTTATGTTGTCAGTTACTGTGGCGATAGGTATTCAGAAGTTGCTGATGGAAGTGGGTATTTCCATTAATTTAAGTTATGTCATTTTACCTGCGCTGTTTTTGATTTTGTTTAGTCTCTTTATGAAGACGACAGTATCTAAACATCGTTTACGTCTTTTGGCTTATAAGTTACTTTTGTTGGTTTTATTGGTGCGTTTTGCTATTCCTGTGACGGGGCTTATTGGTTCACATATTTCTTCTGCTTTTTTAGCAGACAAACACGATGTCGCTATGCAAAGCATTGAAGACTCTAAAGCAAAATTGTCTGGAATGACGTTTCAAGAAATAGCCGTTTCGCCGACAGAGAGCTTAGAAAAACTTCAAAAAGATTCTGAAGAGATTGTCAGTCAAATCATTAAGTTGATTACTCTGTTTGTGTTTGAAACGATCCTGTTTCCGCTATTAGTGTTATTAGGATTGGTTAAGGTGTTTGGAGCGCTTTTTTATGCGCCGGTGATGAAACCAAGTGGTTCATCTGCCTGAGTTTCCACCGGTTCCACCGGTGGCTATTCACATTCAACCCCTATCGGGGTTGGAACATCTATTGTTTGTGTAAGGAACCATTTTATGCGCATAAAAAATCGTTGGAGTAAACAAGATAAAGAGCGAACGATTGAAGAACTTGCGAGCGTTTTAGCTTTTATTAGCCGGAAAATCGCCGCAGACGGCGTATTGGCTATAGAAAATAAGGGTTATCAAACCGAAAGCAATGCACATCGTTTTCAAATTATGGGGGAGTTTTTAGCTTTTTCATTGCAGGTGGTTGATAGATTGGCTTATGAACAATTGGATGAGGAGCAGCGACAGCGTTTAATTCCCGCCTTGGCTCAAAATATAATCAGTGGTTTTGCCGAGAATCAAAGTGAGATTTTGGGAGAAGGGGCACATCGTAAGGTATTTATTGATTTATTGAACCAACGGGGCGAAGAATATGCAGAGTTAAGTTTTCGCAATGGAGAAGGGGGATTTGATTTTCTGCGTTATTTTGGGGAACAAGTTGCCGCCTGAATGACAGAAAAACAGTTTGTTAGTCAACAGGTTATGGAAATAGAAGCCCCTGCAGCCATATCGGCATTGAACAAAGGGATGAAGGATTTATTTAAATAAGGGATTAACAGCAATTATAGCGTTTCCCGATTGGATGAAGGACAACCACCCCTGCATCCCCTACTTATTTAAGGACAATGCCATTAACTTAAGGGTCTTCACACAGGTCTGCCCCTACAAACCTCCGCGTATTTAGGGGCTGTAGGGGCGACCACTGTTCGCCCTCCTTAAGTTAATGGCATTGTTATTTAAGGAGGGAACCGATTTATCCTTCTTGTTCCTCGTTTCCTCGTTCCCAAACTCCGTTTGGGAATGCCTTCCCCGACGCTCCGCGTCGAGCCTCTACCAAACTACTGCCTTAGTATAGATTTTCAGCTAAATAACTTCCAAAAACCTGTCAGGTATTCAATACCTGACAAGTTTATCGTGTGAAATTATTTTTCTGAACGTCTATAGTTATTGTTGGAAGATTAAAAACTGGCAAGTCAATAATTTTGGAAAAATATAAAATATGAACGCCACTATCGAAAAAATTAAAAACTTTTTTTTGAAAAAAAATGCCCAAGATGGCACTGAAACGACTTTAGAAAGTGGGTGGGAAAAAATGTGGGCATTTTTTACGTCAGCCTTTAAATTCTCATTGGCTTTCCTATTTATAATTTTAATCGGACATACCATTTATGAATTGTTCCGATACGATCTGGTGATTAAACCGTTTGAAACACCATTTAATCTGGGCAGACAAGGTTATACCGGCACCGTAGTCGCCTATCGGTTACAGTATTATATGGACGAAATCCGTGAAGAGTTGAAAACTCATTCAACACGCCTAGACGGAGACGTATCCACCATTCAATTTAGCGAGTTAGCAGAACGGCAAGAAATTGACGTATCCACCATGGGGCTTTCTTTGAATGCGATTATTGCTCAAATCAGACGGATATTAGGTATTAAGCAGCAGCGTGTCAGCGGTGATATTGTGGAAAGACATGACAAGTTGTATCTCACACTCCGTATCACGGGTAAACCCGCCGTGATATTTTCAGGTGATGATGATAAAAATCCAGAATCAGTGATTAAAGCGGCGGCTAAACGTGTGCTTGAAACATTTGAGCCGCTAACGGTAGGTCTAAGTTATTGTTTTAAATACAAAAGAAAAGATTTAGCCAATTTAATCGACTATCGTCAAAAAATCCAATTTTCTGATAATAAAGAAAAAGTGGCTAGTTTTATACTAGAAGCTTGCCTTCTAAAAAATCAGCGAAAGTATGACAAGGCGCTCATTAAATTGGCGCAAGCTGAAAAACATGAAAAAAATTCAGTACTGTTTCAGGTTAGAGGTGATACGCTACAAGCGCACAAAAAATATGAACAGTCTATTGATGCTTATAAAATAGCCGCAGAATATAACCCAAAAAATGGGGGCATTTACACCCAATTGGCGCGTGTTTTGATAGCGTATGCCAACGAACAATCGGAAGAAACTTTAAAAAAGGATGGGTTGAAAAAAGCCTTTGAAGAATATGAAAACGCGGCAAAAAAAGACAAGAATAATCCTTGGGTTTACACGGATTGGGGCTATCAACTCGCCACGGTGCAGAAGGATTATGAACAAGCAGAGGAAAAATTTGCACAAGCCATTGATATCGAACCACACTATGCACTGGCTTATGCAATGTGGGGAAATGTGTTACTTATTAATCGTAAGCAGCCTAAACAAGCCAGTGAGAAATATGAAAAGGCGGTGGCATTTAATCCTAATGTGGATTCTTGGGTTTATGGTAATTGGGGAGTGACTCTTTTTAAGTTAAAGGAATACGAAAAAGCCATTGTTCAATACGAAAAGGCAATAGAACGCAAACCGCTCGCTTGGGTTTATAAAGAATGGGGTAAAGCACTGCTTAATCTTGGAAAAGATGAAAGCGCGACTAAACAGTACAAACAAGCTTTCAAATTAAAACCGGATAAACATTATTATTATTATGAGTGGGGTAATGCCTTATCCGATTTGAAACAATACCAACAAGCCATTGAACAATACAAAAAAGCGGTGGCACTTGAGCCAAAAAAGCGGATTTACTACTATGTTTGGGGTAATGCCTTAATTGAACTGGAACAGTATGAAGACGCGATCACTCAATTTAAGGCAGCTTTGGAAATCGAACAAGAACATATTTGGAGCCAGATCAAATTAGGTTATGCGTTAATACAGAACCAGCAGCCTGAAAAAGCCTTGAATCGATGTCAAGCGATTTTAGAATCAAAACAAAGTGTTTCTCGAACAGCCAGTGCGCTTGCTATATGCGGATTAGCATTGGTAGCACTCAATCAGCCTCAGAAAGCGATTGAAAAGTGTAAAAAATCCTTGGTTTATAAGAAAACAGACTGGGCTTATCGGTGCTTAGGTGATGCCCTAATTCAGCTAAATAAACCAGATGAGGCGGTGACGCAATATAAAGAGGCAGTCAAATTGAAACCAGAAAAAGCCCTTTATTACTATAAATGGGGGCAAGCCTTAGCTCAATTGGGAAAAAACGAAGCCGCTATCACGAAATATCAAAAGGCGATCACATTCGGTTTAAGTGATCAAATTAGCAAACAAGCGCAAGCTCACATTGAAGCGTTGAAAGCAAAAACGTCGCCTATTTTGGAACAAGAATCAATGGATTAAGTGGTTCGTTGCCTCAAAAGGAATACAAGATTTATCTTGTACGAGCGCGGCACAAGATAAATCTTGTACTCCTGAAAAAATGAATGGTGCGTGGGACGCACCCTACGCTTGCTAAAGCCTTAAAACGTGACGGACGGGCTTACAAACCCCGTCCAGCCAAAAAATAAAAGTGGTCTGCCAAGCGCAGAAGTTGGATTCTTGGTGGAGCTTGTCATTTTAATTGGATGAGATTGCGGAGATTTGCTTGATGTTGTCTTTTCTATTTATCGGTTTTTTGCTGGGTATGAAACACGCCTTCGAGGCCGATCATCTGGCGGCGGTAGCCAGTTTAACTCGGAGCGAATCCTCCATGAAGCAAGCCATCCGCCTCGGTGTCGCTTGGGGATTGGGGCATACCATTACTTTGTTTGCAGTCGTATTTTTGGTGTTACTGCTGGGTGAGGGTATGCCCGAAGGATTGACCCAAGCTCTGGAAATGATCGTTGGTGTTATGCTGATTCTGCTGGGCGCGGATGTGTTGCAGCGTTTGGCTCAAGTCCACTTTCATGCCCATAGGCACGATGGCAGCGAAAGCCTTTTCATGCCCACAGTCACTCACTGGAACGAAGGTCAGCATTCTAACTCGCCCCATAACCACGACCACCAAATATCTTGGCGTGCCTTGGCAGTGGGTCTGGTACATGGTTTAGCTGGATCTGCGGCTCTGGTAGTGCTGACTGTGGCGACTACAGAGTCACTGTGGCTGGGCATGGTTTACACAGCACTGTTCGGAGTGGGTTCTATCTTGGGAATGGCTACTTTGTCTATAGTTATTGCCGTGCCTCTGGGGATTTGTGGACGGCGATTATCTAAGATTCACGACAGTGCAATGTTAATCATTGGTTTTACAACCATCGTCATAGGCGGGACTTTACTGGTGAATAATGTAATTGAAGCAGGGATATTTATGTAAATACTTATATTTTGGAGGAGAAGATAAAGATGATAAAAACGATATTCGCGATCACCGAACGTTGTGTGGCGTGCCATTCTTGTGAAATCGCGTGTTCTATTGAACATTCGGTATCCAAGACCTTGTTCGGTGCGGCTTATGAGCAGCCAAAAATCCGCTCCCGCATGAAGGTTCAAAGCGTGGGGGGTTACAGTTACCCTCTCAACTGTAATCATTGTGAAAATGCCAGTTGCATGAACGCCTGTCCTACTGGAGCCATGCGTCGCCACCCAGAAATGAATAGCGTCTATGTAGCAACAGATACCTGTATCGGTTGCTGGATGTGTGTTATGGCTTGTCCCTTCGGGGCTGTGACTGCCGACCACATTAGCAAGACAGCATTGAAATGCGACCGTTGTCCAGAACGAGTGGAAAATGGTATCGAACCAGCCTGTGTGGATGCTTGTCCCACCAAGGCTTTGATTTTTGATACATCTGAAGGGTTTGTCGCCCTGAAACAACAGCCCACAGCTAACCAAGCTGTCGGAATTAACAATAATGCGCAAACTCCCGCAACCGTGGCAGTTTGGCGTAACCTGAAAGGAACTAGCTAATATGAATGCTATTGTAAAGATTACTGAGAGGACAGAAGATCCCGACCTAGAACTTCTCGCTATTGCCAAGAAAAAAGGAATTTCGACGAGTCGCGAACGCTTGGAAGCTATGACACCACAATGCGGATTCGGTGAGTTAGGCACCTGTTGCCGTATCTGCTACATGGGGCCTTGTCGCATCGACCCCTTCGGCAACGGACCGAAAACTGGTATCTGCGGCTTGTCACCCGACACGATGGTGGCTCGCAACCTATTACGCGAAACCGTCGGTGGTGCGGCATCTCACGTAGGGCACGCTCGTCATTTACTGCTAAACTTACGGGACGCTGCGCTGGGCAAAGCACCCTATGAAATCAAGAACGTGACTCGCTTGAAGGAATTGGCCAAACTGTTCGAAATTCCCATTGAGGGTCGTGAAACCAAAGAAATCTGCCTAGATTTGGTGAATGTCGCTCTGGAGGACTTCGGTCGTCAGGACGGGAAACCTAACAACTGGTTGAGCAAGCGCGCTCCAGCCAAAGAGCAGGAGATGTGGAAGGAAACGGGATTGATGTATTCAAATCCCCACAATGAAATTGAAACTGCCTTGCATGCCTCTTCCATGGGCAACGATGCCGAGCCGTTGACCCTGCTCAGCCGCGCTCTGAAGCTGGGGCTAGTCGATGGCTACTCGGGTCTAGTGTTATGCACTGACATTCAAGACATCCTTTTTGGTACGCCTCAGGTGACAGAAGTCATGACTAGCGTCGGTGTTCTGGAAGAGAACAGTGTCAACCTCGCCATGCACGGTCACAACCCGGTGCTTTCGGAGAAAATCATGGACTGGGCGAACAAGTTGGAAGATGAAGCCACCACAGTCGGAGCAGAACGCATCAACGTAGTGGGTGTCTGTTGCACGGGTAACGAACTATCCATGCGTCACGGTGTGCCATTAGCAGCCCACAACTCGCAATCCGAACTGATTATAATGACCGGAGCGGTCGACTGCATGGTAGTAGATATCCAGTGCATATGGCCGACACTGCCGCAGGTTGCCAAGTGTTTCGACACTGCCTTCATCACCACCGATGAAATGGTGCATCTTCCTGGTGCCAAACACATTGAGTTCAAGGCGGCTCACAACGCCGATGAAGCAGCTCAGGAAGTCGTACGAGAAGCTATCGCCGCCTTCACCAAACGCAAGGGAAAACCGGTGGAAATTCCCAATAAGACGGTCAAGGGTATTGCGGGTTTGTCTTGCGAGGCCATCGTTGGCATCCTGTCTAAGGTGAACGCCGACGATCCTCTTAAGCCTGTCGTTGATGCCGTCTCTTCGGGTGCCATTCAGGGCTTCGCGGGTATTGCTGGTTGTTCCAGCATTAAGTTCCGTAAAGAACACATGACCGAGGAAATGGTTAAGAGTCTGCTCAAGCGAGATATTTTGATAGTGACAACAGGCTGTACGGCTCAAATTTGTGGGCAGGATGGCTTGTTGACCTCCGAGGCAACCTTAGAGCATTGCGGGCCTGGTCTGAAAGCCACCTTGACCGCCCTAGGCGAGGCCGCAGGTCTCGACGGTCCATTGCCACCAGTCTGGCACATGGGTTCTTGCGTTGATAATTCGCGAATTGGCGATCTGGTCTCAGCCATTGCCAAACGTCTGGATGTGAAGATTAGCCAGCTACCTGCTGTTGGCTCTGCGCCAGAACTGGTACAAGAGAAGGCTATCTCAATTGGTATGTGGTTCGTCGCTATAGGATTGTCTTTGCATGTAGCGCCGCCACCGCGAATTCTGGGTGGACCCAACGTAGTGAAGATTCTCACCGAAGACTTGGAAGGTATGATTGGCTCCAAAGTATTTGTGGAGAACGACCCAGTATTGGCCGCCGAGGCCATGCATAAGGTCATCCTAGAAAAACGTCAGGGACTAGGTCTCTGATCGATTAGAGCGGGGAGGACTGTTTTCTTCCCCATATCCTTTTATACTGACAATGGATCAATTTTTAGCTTTTTGTTAAAGCACAGAGGTTTTAACCTCTCTGTGCGCTCTGTGTTCTGTGGTGAAAAGCAAAATTATTAACCTTTCAAAGTATAATTACGAGGGAAATATGACATGAGAATGGTCATTCTTGGCAATGGTCCGGCTGCGGTTTCCGCTGCTGAGGCGATTCGTGATGTGGAACAATCTTGCGAGATCATCATGATCGCTAGGGAGGAAGGGCCTTGTTATTCCCCCTGCCCACTTGCCGAATATGTAGAAGGCACGGTGTCTCGTGAAAAACTATTCATTCGGGACGAGGATTTTTATATTCGCCTGAACATTACTACTCTGTTCGGGGCTGATGTTCGGCGGGTCGATGTTGCAGCCAATGAAGTCGTTCTGGCTAACGAAAAACGAGTCGCTTATGACCGGGTATTGATTGCCATTGGATCCAGAGCTTTCTTCCCACCCATTCCAGGTATAAACAATACCGATGGAGTATTCGCCTTGAAGACCCTTGCCGATGCTGATGGTATCCTTGAACGGATCGGCAAAGTTGAGAATGCTGTGGTCATCGGCTCAGGTGTTATTGGTCTGGAAGCAGCGCAAGGTTTGGCTCATCACGGAATTTCGGTCACTGTGCTGGAAGTACGAAACCAGATATTGCCTCAGATGCTTGATGCCGATTTTGCTAGAGAAGTTCAGGATATTCTTGAGGAGCATGATATCAAGATAGTGCTCAATGCTAAGGTAGAGGAAATTCTCGGCGAGCACGGCATCTCTGCCGTCAAAGTGAATGGCAGCCTCATTGACTGCAACCTACTGATCTGCGCAGCTGGGGTTCGCCCGAATCTGAGCATCATCGAAGGAACCGATATTCAAATCAATCACGGCATCGTCGTCGATAACCATATGCAAACCAGCTTTCCTAATGTATTCGCTGCTGGAGACATCATTGAGACCGAGGATTTCAACGGTCAACAGACCATTCTGCCTACTTGGCCCAATGCAGTCAATTCGGGGCGCATCGCTGGTTATAACATGGCGGGGAGATCACCAAGATTTATCGGGCTTGAAACCATCAACGTACTAAGAGTGTTTGACGTGCCTATAGGCTCCTTTGGCATCTCAGAAGGCGACCGAACTATTGAGTGGTCCAACAAAGGGATACGCAAGCGTCTAAGCCTTAAGGATAACCGTATTGCTGGTATACAGGTTCTGGGAGATATTACCAATATGGGGCTTTATTTGGAAATGATGAAAAAAGGGCGTAATATGTCTGCCTACGAAAACACGGTTTTGTCCCCCGAATTTGGATATGCTCGCCTCATTGACACAGCGACCCACAAATCAACCTTTACCGCCGTAGCGGAATAAAAATTAAGAGAGAAACCATGAAAATTGCACTTGTAGGAAAAGGCGGGGTCGGCAAGACCACGATGACCAGTCTTCTGGCACACCATTTTGCCGCTAACGGACGGCACGTTTTAGCCATCGACGGTGATCCGTCCCCTTGTCTCGGCTCAACTCTGGGGTTTTCCGATGAACAACTGGCGGAACTACGTCCGATCAGTGATATGCGGGAACTTATCGCTGAGCGCACTGGTGCCGATCCCAAAAAATCTGCAGGCGGATTTTTTAAACTTAATCCCAAGGTTAGCGACCTCCCTGATCGCTTCTCCGTTGCCAATGGCAATATTGAGTTACTGATGTTGGGCGCAGTGGAACAAGGTGGTTCGGGTTGCATCTGCCCGTCAAGTGCTTTACTCAAACAACTGGTTAATCACGTAATCGTCAAGAGGGACGGCGTAGTGTTATTGGATCTCTATGCCGGAGTGGAACATCTAGGACGGGGCACGGCGGAATCCGTAGATGCTCTGCTAGTGGTGGCCGAACCAACCAAACGTAGTATGGGTACGGCTCGCCAAGTCAAATCCCTAGCCGGAGACTTGGGCATAAAAAACATCTATCTGGTAGGCAACAAAGTTCAGTCGAAAGCCGACGAAGCATTTTTCAGAGACATCGCTGTAGGTTTTGAACTCGTGGGTTGTATGCCAAGCACCTCAGAGGTCATGATCGCTGATCGGACAGGTGGCATTCTCTACGAACTCTCTACAGATATGGCAGCAGTAACCGCTAACATTGCCACGCAGATCGAACAGAATCACTAAAAATAGGGGGTCAGAGTAAAATTAAATCCAATTGTCAATATTTTTTGGTCGCCCCCACTTAAGTACTGAAGCATAAATTTTCGTTTTAAAACGAGCTGTTAATAGTTGCCGGATAACAAGTTTGCTATAAAATTGCTTCCTTTATTCAATCCCTTCGCCAATTCACGGACATATAATAAGGTTTTTAATTGATGCTTTAAATACATAGGTTTCACCTATGGCTATTTACGTTTAACCCCTTCGGGGTGAGATGTGCAACCCTGAAGGGGTTAAAAATAGCCACCAATGAAATCGGTGGAACATGAATCAGGGAAAGTAAAATGAAAGTATTTTCTGGTTCCCACGCGCCAGCGTGGTAACCCAGTCCCGACGCGCCAGCGTCGCGTATCTGTGGGAGCAGGAACACTGGCACGTCGCTAAACAAACCTCCGCGTATTTAGGGGCTGTAGGGGCGACCACTGTTCGCCCTCCTTAAGTTAATGGCATTGTTATTTAAGGAGGGGACAGATTTATCCTTCTTCTCGCACCGTTATTGGTTCCCATCGCCACGCTATCCACCGTCGATATAAGGGTACGGAAAAACGATATGTCACGCCGGCTCTTTCTAATATTTCTTCATCTACTAAGCGTTGTATTATATCAAAGGCGGTTTTTCGGGGTAAGTCTAGTTTGTTTTCAGTGAGGGCGGATTGGATGCCGTCTATGTCTAATTGGAGGCGATTGGTTTCGTCGGTTGCCCATGCGAGGGCGGATAATACCCGATGGGTGGCGATGTCGCTGCCTTTCCAGTGATCGATGAATGCCATGTTATCTTGTTGTTGAACTAAGATTTGGGTGGCGTGTTCTAAGTCGTTGAAGTTGACATAGTTGCTGCGTTCTTCGCCGGTTCTGACGATGGCATTAAATTCTTCTATGATATTGGCACCTAAACTTTGTAGTAATAGGGGTTGCCCTTTGGTGAGTAGGTGGGATTGTTCTAGTACATAGTCATCAAATTCGAGAATGTCTCGTGCGGGTTTTTGGAGCAGTTCGGCGGATTCGGCAGCGGTTAAATAGCTGACGGTTCTAAATTGGGCGGTGTTGAAAAACACGGAGGAGTAATCCCAAGCGACTTGTTTGAGGAAATAGGTGCCACAGAAAAGTAAGAGCGTTGGATAGTCGGCGTGCTGCATCAGGCTCCGTAGAAAGGGTGGTAATTCTGCACCATATTTGCCCTGAAATATGGCTTCGGATTCGTCGATCATTAATAGAAACCGTCGGTTGTCTAAAAGGGTTTTTGCCTTTTTTAAGAAGTGTTGGAAATGCAGATAGGGTGTTTCGTGCAGCGCGGGGGATGCCATATTTATCGCTTCTGCCATTCTTTCGCTCACGGTGGTTAAGAAGCTGTATTCTCCTTTATCGCCGATTTCTTGGGTATCAATATAAATGGGAATGAGGCGGGTTCTTTCTAAACCCTCGCGTTTGATTTTATTCAATAGACTGGTTTTACCGATGCGCCGTTGCCCGATTAATACGACGGCGGGTTTGCCATCAGGTTGTCGCCATAAACCGCCTAACCATGCCAATAAATCATTGCGCCCGACAAAGGTGCGATCATTGCTTAAACCGGCACCTGTCACATAGGGTTGGTAATCTGGTTCGGTATAAATGCGCCCAGATTCCGCAACCGTAATTGGAAAGTTAAAGGGTTGGTGAAAAGGATTGCCATCTAAGTCTTGTGCTTGTAATTCACCACGAATGACATAATGCCCCGGCGTGTCTATTTGGCATTCTAGGTGTAAGTCGGTGTGACGCTCGCCTTCTAGGAGTTGATATTCTACAGTGCGATGACTCCAAAAGATGCCTTGTGTTGTTTTGACTTCGAGATATAACTGTTCCGCGACGACGCTTGTCGGATTGTGAACGCGGAGATTGAGGGTTTGTTTTCCGAGCAATAAGCTATTTTGGCGTAAATTAATGTCTAAACGCAGGAAATTACGGGCTTGTATTTTCGCTTTTTCGAGTGCATTGAACCAATAAGCGACTAATTCTTTGCCAATGTTTGCCCAATAGTCGGGTAAATTTTTCCATTCTAAAGCACCTAATTTGTTTTGGAGACGCGTTAGATATTGTCGCCGCGCGTCTGCGGAATCCGATTGGCGATAATATTTCAGTTCGGTAAGTTGTTGATCGAATTTTTCTAAAATTGCCCAACCACCTTGCATCCATTTTAGATCGGTTCCGCCAGAAATAGGTTCTTCGACAATAGATAAAATATCGCCAATGTTATTAACATTTGCATATTGCTGAAGGCTGGCTAATAACGCGTGATATTCTGTAACATATTGATAATGTTGATAATTTTTTAATTGTTCGATGACATAATCAATTCGTACTGATAAAGGAAAATGCCGAATTTTTTTAAAGTCTGCTAATTGCTTTATAGAAAATTGCCTTTTTCCAAAAAATTGAGAGGCTAATGATAATTTTGGTGGAAAATCATTTATCCAAAGTCTTAAGGGTTGTTCATTTTCTTCCTTTTGTGATTTTGCTAAAATCGCAACGGCGCGTCCCACATTACTCGTTATGCTTAATGGCAGTAGGGTAATATTATTCGTTTGGATGGCGATTTCATGACAGAAAGAGAGAGCAGTATCTGGGTGGTTCGCTAAATCTTGGGCGGCTCCGCGAGAAGCGGCCATTTGTAATGTCCATAATTGTACTTGTTGAATCGCATTGAAAGCGATTTTTGTATTATGTTGTTTAGCTATCTTAAATAGGTAACTACGCAATCTAGGTAGCGGATAAGCAAAACTTTCCCAGCGAAATGCCGTTGTTGAGTGAAATTTTTCTAGTCTAAAATGTTTAGGATTATGGTATTGCCATATCGTCTTAAATGCTAGAAATGGATAAAACAATAAACCCGTTCCTATCATTGGTGTTATTGCCATAAATATCGTTAATATATTGAATTTATTGCTTAAATCATCGGAAACTAAAAAAGTAAGTGACCATCCTAATAAAGCGAAAAGTAGAGATAAAACATAAAAAATGAGTAATAAATTTGTTTGACTATTTATTTTTTTTTTGAGATTACGGTTTTTTTTTGCTGTCCATAATCCAGAATAATCAGCAAAGAAACCAGCAATCATACCTATAGCAAAAGAAAATATTAATACTATTCCCCAGATGGGTGTTTGTTCAATAGGCGTTAATGGAAAAAATGCGAAACCAACAATAGGTAATCCTATAAACCATGTCAGGGGTAATTCTTGATTACCTATGTTGTCAAATTGTGAACCAACTTTAAAACGAATCAACATGATTGCGAAAATAACTTGCATTAAACCAAGAAATAGCGTAAAATAAGCAATTGTTGTTATGCTCCAAAAGGAGCCTAAAATAATACCACCGAAAATTAAATGAAATATATTTTTTACCACTAACGCTCCCACTAACGCTCCCGCTCCCGCTACCGCTCCCGCTCCCGCTACTGCTCCCACTACCGCTCCCGCTCCCGCTACCGCTACCGCTACCGCTACCGCTACCGCTACCGCTCCCGCTACCGCTACCGCTACCGCTCCCGCTACCGCTCCCGCTCCCGCTCCCGCTACCGTTACCGCTACCGCTACCGCTACCGCTACCGCTACCGCTACTACCCAAATACTATAAATATCCCCATTGATTAACCAAAGCACTGTACCCATTAATGCGCCCCATAATCCACTACCCAGCAAAGCAGCAAAAAACTCTGGCCATTCAGCTTCTTTAAATCTATCTATCACTGTCAAAGGGCGCATCCAGAATTCGATAGGCCAGAACCAAGCGTGACGTAGGATGTGGGTAAGAAATTTGTTTTTCATGGTTGTTAATTTTTTGGTTGGGTTATAAAAAAACATAACTACAGGGATTGTATATAAGAAAGGATTTCAAACATAACTACAAGGATTGCATATAAAAGGATTTCAAACAGAACTACAGGGATTGCATATAAGAAAGGATTTTGTCCATACGGATTAATGAGTTAAAAGTTAATAGCATTCAGAGTTTGGGAAAAAGGATTTAAAACATAACGACAGGGATTGCATATAAGAAAGGATTTCTAAAGTGGTTGTGAACGAGATGAGTTGATTAAGAACCACAAGGATTTTCTCGTTCCCTTTACGAAGTTTCAATGCAATTAACTTATTAATCTGTATGAACAAAATCCTTTCTTATATGCAATCCCTGTCGTTATGTTTTTAATCCTTTCTTATATACTTGTATACTTAACGAGATGAGTTGATTAAGAACCACAAGGATTTTCTCGTTGCGATTAACTTATTAATCTGTATGGACAAAATCCTTTCTTATATGCAATCCCTGTCGTTATGTTTTTTTTTCTTCCACTATATAACTACAAGGATTACTTATAATAAAGGATAAAAACATCACAATATATTTCGTTTTTCGTTAAAAAGATTATGGAACCGATTTACATATCGCTAAGGCGGTTCGATATAATAATAGCTTTTGTGAAACGGGTAGACAAGTTTTTATTGAGCCTACACTTACTTATTGTTAAGGAGACTAAATAGTATGATTGCCACAGATTTTAACCAAACATTATTAAATAATCATTTTGACTTGCTGAGAAATTTGAGTCAATACCAAAAGCTAGAACTGATTTCATGGCTTTCACAGTCGCTAAAATCTACTGCACCAAAAGAAATTTCCTTGAGACCCTTGTTTGGTGCTTTTCAATCAGAACAGAGTGCAGAACAACTGATAGCAGAAATACAACAGAGCCGATTATTTAACCGAGAGCGAGAAACATTTTGAAAAAATATCTTTTAGACACAAATTGATGATTTTGATTTGCTTATTGGCACAACCGCAATAGCTAATGGTTTGATTATGGTTACTCACGATACGAATCATTTTAAGCGGTTACAGGGTATTCAATTAGAAGACTGGACAAACAGATGACAGGGTTCATAAATGTATTTAAAATCAAATAGTTAAAAATTAATCTGGGGCAGGTTAATCTTATTCTGGAGTCCAAAGCTTCAGCTTTAGGGACTAAATACTAGGATTACCTCAAAAACAGCTAATGACAAAAAAACGCCTAAAGCTAAAGCTTTGGACTCCAAAAAAAATGCCTAAAGCTGAAGCTTTGGACTCCAAAAAAAATGCCTAAAGCTGAAGCTTTGGACTCCAAAAAAAACGCCTAAAGCTGAAGCTTTGGACTCCAAAAAAAACGCCTAAAGCTGAAGCTTTGGACTCCAAATACATTAAATCTGTTTAATCCTGTTCAAAAACCTGCCCAAAAAAACGCGCAAATAACTGATTATCAGGATCAACTAAGCCCCGTTGACGCAGGTTCATCAAAGTATGGTTTTCTTGCACTGGTTCGTTGTTGGCAATTTGCAATAACAATTGTTGTTCTGGTTTGGTTCGATGCTGCCATAAATCTTGATAATAGTTATAGAGCGTTTGTTGAATGGCATCTTCATTGACAGCAAACTTAAAATTCTTCGCAAGCCAATACTCCGATGCCGCGATCTGAATAAAAGCCGGATGACAACCCGCATAAGCCAAAATTTCCTCTGTATTCTCAAAAGCCTCTCCAAGCGTTTGTCGCATCGGTTCTTGTATTAATTGTTCTGCTTCTCTCTTGGCTAACAATCCCAAAATATAACAAGTACCAAAGATATTCCAAAACTTAGATTCCTGAATTCCCCCTTCGTGACAAATATCAGATAAAGGCGCGTAACTTGACAATACATAAGCAAACTGATATTCAGACTTTTCACCCAGAGCACGCATATTGCTAAAAAACTCCGCAGTAAAATAGGCATTATCCGTCATCTTGTCAAACTCATCAATCATCAATACAAAACGATAGCCTTTTTTCGCATAATCACGGATAAAATCACGAAAACTGGCAAAATCATCAACGGCACCAGACGGTATCTCTAAAGCATCACTGATACTTTTATGCAATTGCGTAAAAAAAGTCGCCTGACTATCAATGCTCCAGCCTTGCATCGTCGTTTGAATCGTAACAAGATTAGGTACGACTGCTAACACTTGATAAATCTGATTGAGCAAAGACGACTTACCCATACGTCGCTCCCCTAATATACTGACATTACCGGGTTTATCACGATTGCCTAACACAGACAAAGTGCCTAATAACTCACGCGCTCTGCCGTAAAATACTGCCGAATTACTGGATAATGCTGAACCACAAACGTAAGGATTTTGTCCCTTTTTGAGTTGGGCTAGGCGTTTTTCTTTTGGTAATAAGCTGGGGTTATTTTTATTGCCTAGTTGGGCGGTGAAGTTAGAGATAGGGGTTAATTTCTGATTTTCAGATATGATGGGTTGTTTTTCAGAAGAATTCTGATTTTTTTGACTAAAATCACGCAAAGTCAGAATAGTCAGAATAGTACCGATAATCGTTAACACAGAAACTAACAAAATACCTTCTGGCGTTTGAAAAAAATCGGTAAACCATTGAATCAGAAATTGAATAAAATTAGAAGCATCCGACATAATCAATCCTTATGTTTGATTTAAAACATATTTTTGTAGAGTGGGTAAAGCGGTGGGTTTGGCTACCCACCCTACAATACGACAATACTAAGCCTTGAACACATCCTTCAATTGTTTCACATCAAAAATCTTGAGGCTCCACTCTTCCATTTGGTGAATATTAGCTTTATTGATGCGTTTAAGCACCCACTTTGGCAATTGCCCAAAACGTTGTTCCAATAAACGACTTAACATTTTGGTTATGGTGCGTTGTTCTACTTTTTCAAAAGCCTCTTGAAAAAAGGGATTCTTTTCAAGATCAATCTTGATACTCATCTCTTTCGCCTCTTGCTTAAATAACGTGGATAATTTTAATGGCCTTAAGCCTAATAAGACAGATAGCTTTTCTATCGCATCTTGACGTGCATTCTTATCTAAGGCGGAAATCCGCTGCAAAATCTGTCTCACGGCTTGCTGCTCATTGTCCATCTGACATAAAATCGCCAATAGATTATCCCCTAATGAAGCACTACGAACCAAGGAATGACAATCTATTTCTCGAATATCAATCAACTGATATCGAAAGTCTAATGTATATTGTCTAATCGCTGTGACAAAATTCGCCTGCTTTTGCCCAACATATAAAACCTGTTGTATAGGCGCTTGTTCAAACTGCTGGCAAATTAACCAGTAGTATTCCAACATGCGCCAAGGCATTTTCGTATCATTGTCACTTTGTAATTCTAAATGATGGATGCGCCCATCAGTCAAACGCATCACTAAATCAGGACGACGCTGTTGTACTGTCGGATATTCAACTGTCAATATATCAGCCACTTTGCCACCCACCAAGAGCCGCAATAATTGCTGAGGTGTTTGGTAAAATATCTCTTTAAGCGTAATATCAAAATCCATTGAGCCTACCTTTCTGAATCAATAATTTTTCAAAACGATGAGTTTGGCTACCCGCCCTACAATACGACAATACTCTTTCAGCTCTCATGTCAGTGTTATCAGCTATTAGGGATAGTAGATAGTAGGGTGGGCAAAATTTTTTCATTACCCACCCATTTTTAAATCAGACAGAAGACGATAAATAAACACCCAAAGATTTCGCCTGCGCCGCCGCATTACCCGTATAATTCGTGGGCATTAAATCAAGCAAACGGCTTTTTTCGCACTCTGGAATTGGCAATTCGGTAATAAATGCCTGCAAGCCTGCCTGCTCAATGCCTTGCCCTCGCGTCAACTCCTTTAGCTTTTCATAAGCCTGCGCTACCCCATAGCGGCGCATCACGGTTTGTATTGGTTCCGCCAACACCTCCCACGCTTGATTAATATCCACATCAATCACGGCACGATTGACTTCCAGTTTGCCAATGCCTTTGAGACAAGAATCATAAGCCACCAAACTATGCGCTATAG
>Ga0233403_10000491_pt1 | contig 18594 bp, 15 predicted proteins | sample Na_oxic_1_MG_FD_179866 | JGI IMG/M metagenome (GOLD analysis project Ga0233403, IMG submission 179866) | Seawater microbial communities from Saanich Inlet, British Columbia, Canada - Na_oxic_1_MG | ecosystem: Environmental > Aquatic > Marine > Inlet | place: Canada: British Columbia | collected...
AAATAACCGATTTAAAATCAATCAGATTCAATAAGTTATCAATGATATTCTATTGATTTATAATTAATAATGAATTTTAACTCGTCATTCACATTAGTACTCTCTCTCGGTTCGAGCATTTTAAAATCGGTTTGGAAAATTGGGCAAAAATGCGGCACTTTTTCCTTTTCAGTTCATTCGGTTAATTTATTTAATTAACAATAGGTTATATTTTTTACGTGGTATTGATAAAAGCTTATGAACTGGTTGTGGTTGATTATGAAAAAAATATTTAACCATTATGTCTATAAGTTTTTTTTTAAATAACAATTCACCTGCTCCATATAACTCGTTATTTATAAATAAGTTATTTTATGGCTTTCCTAACTAGCAAAAAATAACCAAACCATAAGTTAATACAGCACTGAGTATGGTAATAATTTGGATTTTTCAATGAATCTAAAAAAAGTTTGAATTAATTGATTGAGTTAAATAACAACTGATTATGTTTTTTACATGGTTTTTTAAAGAGCATCGGAACTTTAAATGGATTCAAGCGAATAAAAATATTTAACCTTAGCAATTCTCGCTCGTTTTTTTGGTCATTCAGCAACCCAGCCATTTTTTTGAAAAATAGCACGAAAACAAAAAATGAAATCCCTTGTATTTAAGGGCCACTTAAAAACATGAGCGGGAATTGCTGTAATTATGGCTTTCCTAACCCACAAAAAAATGACCGAACCATAAGTCATAAAGCAAAGAATTAACGATTCTCAAAAAATATGAAAATATATGGTTAGGTATTTATTAAAATTATTAAATAATAATAGGGACTTGCAAAACTCCGACGCGCAACTAGAAATCAACAACTTACATGGCATCATCATAAGTTATTGTTTTATCGTTTTTGCACAATAGTTTTGCAAGAGGCTCATAAAACAATAATTTATTTCCATTTCATTTTCAATCATCAGGCAGATAGCTATTGATTAATATTATAAAAGTGGAGTTAATTGCCATTTTTTAAGTTTTAAATGAATTAAAAGTTAATAGAATTAATAAGTTTTATAAAAATAATAACTGATTGATTTATAAATGTGTTTTTCTTAAATATTATTCTGGAATAAGTACCTGTTCATAAATTTTTTTTCTGGTATTTGGTTTTTTCATAAACTCTCATAAAGCAAAAAATTAACGATTATCAAAAAAATATCTGCTTGGGCACTAACTAACTAACTATAAAAATCCGAGTCGAGTTCAACTTGGTTCGGATTTCTTTAAATGTTCATCGGCTTGACTTTGATTTTTTTAATGAGTTCAATATTTTGTTGGACTTCTACAGTTTTTTGAAAAGTTATTATCTACTAAAATATTTATTTATTTGGAAGAGGGACTTGCAAAACTTTGAAGAGAAATATAAATCAATAACTTACAGGCCATTAGATACTCGTAATTATTGTTTGATAGTAATCTCTCAAGAGATTTGCAAGAAGCTTGGAATATTATAGAAACCAAGTTAAAAACTTGGTTTCTTGTTCGTGAAAATATTTAACTTGTTCGGATTGAATTTTATAGCCAATAAAAACAATCACTTAATTGGTAAAAATCTTATTTGCCAAACAAGTCTATTTATCAATCAAACTATTGAATTAAGCAGCCATGCTTGGTTTTTTTTCTGCCTTGCGAGCAAACCATTTCTCGGCTTCTTCGTCCCACTGATCCATTCTGACATAAGAGCTTTGACGTGGATCGGAAACCATATTTGGATCAACCTCTAAGCCAATCCCTTCTAGGAAATTGACCAAACCGATACGTTCAATCATTTCCCCAGTCCGCTCATGTTCTAACGCATTCTCAGCGAAAAAGTCGATGGTGTTTTCAGCAATTTCCTTGATCTGTTCGTAGTCTTCTTGCTTTTCCAATTTCATAAACGGTACAACCACCGTTCCCATCAAATCTCCAATCTTGAGAGTGCGCTTACCGCCCATGAGTACGGTCACACCCTTGTCATCACCCACCGATAAGGCTTTGGTCATCACATTGACGCAGTGCATGCAACGCACACAGTTACGATTATCAACGGCCAAAGTATCATCATCATTGAGTGATAACGCATTGGTTGGACAACGAGTCACCACGTTGTCAATCACATATTTACGCCCTTTTTGCGCGACAAAGGCTTTGACTTCATCTTGATCGACTTTCATGTCGTCGCGCCAAGTGCCAATGACCGCCATGTCTGCCCGTTCTATGGCGTTCATACAATCGTTGGGGCAGCCTGATACTTTAAATTTGAATTTATAAGGCAATGCCGGACGGTGCATGTCGTCCAAGAAGTTATTGACGAGTGTGCGAAGAATTTTTTGCTCATTGGCACAAGACTGTTCACAACGGGCAGCACCGACACAGGACATCCCAGTTCGCACCGCCGGCCCAGCACCACCTAAGTCAAAGCCGATCTCATTGAACTCATCAAAAGCCTCTTGGACCTTATCAGAGGTGGCACCTTGGAACATGATATCGCCACTTTGACCATGAAAGGCAATTAGTCCAGAACCATGTTTTTCCCAAATATCACACAATTGACGCATGATTTTGGTGTCATAGTGCATTCCAGCCGGTGGTTGGATACGCAAAGTATGAAATTCTTTGGATTCAGGGTATTGAGAGGCGACCTCAGAAAATCGCGGGATAATGCCACCACCATAGCCTATAACCCCTACCGTACCGCCTTTCCAATAACCTTTACGGGTTTTGTAAGAATGTTCCAATTGACCCAACAAATCAACCATCATGTTTTGATACGGCTTACCTTCATCGTTAGCCAAACGCTTGAGTCCCGTGACAAAGCTGGGCCACGGGCCACTTTCGAGTTGATTGAGCATCGGGGTGTCGTGCATTGGTTTACTCATAGATCTATTCCTCTTTCTTAATTAGAAAATTCTTGGTATTGACTCTAAAACACAGCCAGCTACATCAGGCAAACTTACTATTTTTGCCAGTATCCAAACTCCAGTTGGCCGACTTGTTCTGGAAAGCTATAGTGAGCGGGTTTTACTCGGATGTACATCATGTACACTATCAATCACTTTTTTATAATATAGTAATTTGATAAAATTAAGTCAATCCCTTTTTGATTGCTAGTTTATAAAAAGTGATATTGTGTGTGTTCCAGAAAAATATTTTAGGACGATTTGGCCAAATTTATTTATCTTGGCTTGTCATCAATAAATCTTTGGACCATCGTTCCCATATCAACAACAACTTTTATCTGAAAAAGTACAGATGCTCATAATAAATATGAAACCTTGTTCGGATTGAATGTTATAGCCACTTAATTGCTAAAAAACCTTATTCCCGAACGACTCTATTTGGTAAAAGTTGGTCAACCGAAAAGTTTGTGACTGATATTTGTTAAAAAAACTATAGATCATTTCAATGACAAAGAAAGCCTTCTGGCAAACCTAACGGCGGCTGGAATTATTAATTTAATTGAAAAAAAACTTCCCACTCCATTTCTCCCGGTATGGATGGATAAAATCTCCCCCTAAAAGGGGATAAGTTAAGACTGATTGACAGCATCAACAGATTAAGTTCCTTTAATATCAAATGCTTAAGTCAATGACAGTCAAAGTCATTAGAATTAGAGTATTTAAAGTTTTGTCTGTCAACCAGTTCAGAGTGAAAAAAGTGATTTTTTCGCTTGAGCCAATATGATATATAGTATACTATTTTAGTCAACTATTACAACCCCCGGACTTTATGAAAATTTTTTTATCCCCCCAGCTCCAACATGGACCGAAAAGCCCATTTTCATTAGAGGATAAGGAGACTTATCTCGCATGGCGCACCAAGAAACTTGCCAATTATTCTGCTCATCTACAGAATTTAATTGTATCCATTAAAGATCCCTATCATTTAACTGAACAAGAATATGCAGAAATTCTAATACGATGCAGCCAAACTAACCTGGCTATTTATCAAATAGCGACGGATCAGCAGGTGGACAAACCAGCCCTTCACGCACTGGCCGCGCAATTTGGGCTTTGCAAATTGGATCATAATTTGTGTGCCGATGAGGATGGTATTGCCGCTTTACAAGTTGCCCCCAAAGGACGTTCCCAAGAATATATTCCTTATACCAATCGGCCAATTAATTGGCACACAGATGGTTACTATAACACACCAACCGAACAAGTACAGGCTATCTTGATGCACTGCGCTCGCCCGGCGTTAACCGGGGGCAAAAATGGTTTTTTAGACCATGAAATAGCTTATATCCAACTAAGGGATGAAAATCCAGATTATATCGCGGCGTTAATGGCAGCCGATGTGATGACTATTCCAGCCAACGTTGAAGATGGTATCGAAGTGCGTCCGGCTCAAACCGGCCCAGTTTTTTCCGTGAATCCACAAACCGGGGCGTTACATATGCGCTATACGGCTCGCACTCGTAGCATTGTTTGGAAACAAAACCCTACCACCCTTGCCGCTTTGGACTGTTTAACTGGTTTTTTGACAAGTGATTCTCCTTATATCTTATGGCATCAACTTGCACCCAATCAGGGAGTGCTTTGTAATAATATCTTGCATAATCGCACCGGATTTACGGATGGCTATGAACCGAGTGAGCAACGGTTGTTGTATCGTATGCGATTTTATAATCGAATTAAAGACACAATTCATATTGGTTAGGACTGAGAAGGCATCAACAAGCAAATAAAATAGGTTTAGGTAGTTGCGGCTGAATAAAATACCCATACAAACCAAGACAACCAATTTTTTCAAAAACCGGGTTTCTGAAGCGGGTATATTATATTGTTTGTTTTCCCGCTAGGCCATTAAAATACCTAGCTAAAAATTCATAATTCAGTACTTAAATTAAAATACCGGTGTGCTTTTTGGTACCTTATAAATTCAAACATTCTCCCCAAATTCGTTATAATCAGTAGTTTTTATTACCAATTTTAATTTTAAGAACCTATCCTGCCTTTGTTGAAAAATTTTTAGGAATCCGATTAACTCACGTTTCTGGGTTCATTTTGTTCAATAATCCATTGATTTTTAAATCTAAAAATATTAAATTTTGGCCCAATTTGAATACTCGACAAAAACCAATTTTCGATGCTCAAGTTTAGTTTTCTTCAAAAAACATCGGATTGAAAATCAGTCACTTTTTGCCTTCTATTGCTTATCAGTCTCAACACATAAAATCAATGACTTACAATAGCGGCGATCAATACTTTCTGCTTCAAAAAGAATTTAATTTTTGGTAAATCAATTAATTAGTTAATTAAACAGATGAACCCTGAAACATGAGTAAACGGATTTATTGAACTTTTCTTGAAAACGACGATAGATAAGGAAAGTTCCTTCAAAAATGGTGAAACACACTCTGAACTGGCCAATGAAGAATAACTTTATCCAATTAAAGTGGGTTTATTGATAAAACATAATTTCATTCAAGAAGCTTTGTTTTTATAACTTTACTTGACAATTTTCGCTTTTTTATATAAAAAATATTATTATCTAATAAAATATTCATAATAGTCAATAAAAATATACTATAAATTATTATGAATTGACTAAACCCGTTTTTTACTAAAAATTTTTAATGAGTTATACTTGACAATCATAGCTGTTTTTTGATATTAGAACATACTTATATTCGGCAATCATTAGACTTGTCCCTAAATAAACGTAACCCCTTGAAAATACAAGATACAACAATCATAAAAATCAAGGGCTTAGTTTATTAATGGACAAGTCTATTGTTGATGCAGATACCGGCAACAAACCATCAAATGGACAAATGGTTGGACGATATTTTGGCTATTTCATCTCTTCGATTCCATTAGGTTTAGGTATATTATGGGTAGCCTTCGACAAAAGAAAACAAGACTGGCACTGTTGTCATAAAACGCCGGTAAGGCATACTCAGCGCGGGAACAAACTTAACTTTTATAATGAAGTAGGTGGTCAATAAAAATACGCCAGCCCACCCAACATAAAAGTTTAATTAGTGCCCGCGTGCAGTATATAGGCGAAGTGCAAATTTTTCTCCTAAGTACCCGTTCATTAATTTTCGGGCATTTTTTCATAACCTCTCATAAATAAAGGAGTTAGCGAAAATAAAAATACCTGAAAATCTACGGATGGGTACTTAAGCGTTTAATGCGAATTAAGGGCTGAACAAGCCATTGAAAAATAAGATGATTAAAATTAATAATTTGGCGTGTATCTACCAAGTGATTTTCTAAAGTATTGTTTTCATTAGATGAAAAAGTTTTAGCTCTTAATTCGCATTTTAGTTTAATTTAATTAATTCACGGTTTAAAATTTGGAATATCATATTTTTATTCATTAAAAATCAAATACTTAACAAATTTGCACTTCGCATTCTCCAATTTCCAATTTTCAATGTCATTGTCTTTAAAATCAGGTTTTGATTATGCATCAATTTAAATTAACGATCTTTTTATCAGTCAGTATTTGTCTTTACGCTTGCGGTAATGCTTTTGCCGCTTCTTGCCCAGAGGGTGAAATAGCCGTTGGCGAACAGTGTGTGAACAGTGACAAAGTTCACTACGTCAAGCCTGGAAAAGAAAGCATACTGCAATCGGTCATCGATAATGCCAAGGAAGGTGATTATATTGTCCTCAATTCAGGTAATCACTATGTCACTTCAAGCGGTATTAATACTGGGTTTGCCATTAAAGGCAAAAAGTCCTTGACTCTTTTTGGTGAAGAAGGTGCTTGGATTAGAACCAAAGAAGGGTGGGTCATTCTCCTTGAGATTGCCGATTCTGAAGAGATTACTATCCAGAATATCAATATGGTGCATGACGTTGAACGGGGCTATTGTTTTGGTGCTGTTGTCAAATTATCTAAAGCCAGAAACATTAAAATTGTTGACTCGGTGATGGATGGTTCAGGAACGCAGGCGGTGGAAATGGTTGAATCCCAAGACGTTGAAATTGTCGGAGGCAAAGCGGTCAGAAATACTGAAGGAGTTTTCGATATTCAAAACTCTAAGAACATCACCATCAAAAACATGCTCATCGCGGACAATGACAATTCGGGTCACTACAAAAAGGGCATCTTGGACATCAACCATTCCGACAACGTTTCTTTTTTTAGCAACACGGTCAAAAACAATAAAAATCGTTATTTTAAGAAAGTCACCAATAGCCGCAATGTGTATATCAAGGGGAACCAATTATCTAACAATACCTTTGAATCCGAAGCACAACCATTGGCAGAGCTTTCTTCTGACAACGGCCTTGTTAGTCTCAAAAGTGTTCACAGTGTCAAAGACACTGCTAATCGCCTAAAATCTATTCTGTTAACACAGAAAGGTATAAAGATTTTGGCGAAACTTGATCATGCCAACATCGCAAGACGGAAGGGAAAGTCGTTAAGGCCAAGCCAATTACTCGTTTTTACTCATCCAAAGGCGGCTTTTTCCCTGATACAATGCCAACCAACAATAGCTATTGACTTGCCCCAAAAAATCCTCATTTGGGAGGATAATAAGGATCAAGTGTGGGTGACTTATAATAATCCTGAATATTTAGCAAATCGTCATCAACTGGCTTGCGCGGAAAAAGTCATCAAAATCATGGCGGACAAATTGAATCAAGCCACTCGTCAAGCCGCCAATCAAAAATGACCAAAACTGTTGATAAATGGCCTACTGCAAACCGGACAACTTTTCCTTTATAAAAGACCGCTAGTAACTTGACAATGTCATATTATCAGAAATACCAGGTTCGTCGAAAACGAAGACAATCTTCGGCCGAATTTCGTACCAGGTCAGGTACGCCTTGTATTCCTGATAAGTACCCGTTCATATATTTTTCAAAAATAAAGCGAATAAAAACAATCGTTTATGTAGTCAAAATACCTGAAAACTTCTGGACGGGTACTTAATATGCTAAATTCCGATGTAAGTGATTGATTTAATAAATAGATACGGAAATGATTTGAAAAATTTAGGCTAAAAAAGACGTGGCCTAGTTTCTGACTTTGTAGTTCATGCAAACGGAAAATGTGGTAACTATTTTTTTACCGGTTTTTATCATTTTTCATTTGGAGGATTGATTCTTTTTACCGGTTTACTGCGAAGTCGATAGAGGGCAATTTCACCAAACAAGTTGGGCATTAAGTGCATTGGCCAACTTGTGCGGTGTTCTAGGTCTACCACTGCCCGTTGCAGTATTTCAATGTCCAAGCGGTCACAGAGATTTTCAAAATCTCTGACCGTGCATAGGCGGATATTTTCGGTGTTGTACCATTGGCTGAGTAAGGCACGAGAAGTAGGCATAAGGCCACCAAAAAAGAGTGACCTTCGTGCTCGCCAGTGTCCAAAGTTAGGAAAAGTGACAATCCCTTGGTGCCCAACACGCAACATTTCTATCAGTAGTTTGTCGGGGTAACGAATGGTTTGTATGGCTTGTGTCATCACTACATAATCAAAGTTATCATCAGAAAAATCGGATAAACCTTTGTCTAAATCGGTTTGAATGACATTGATACCGGCTTTGATACAAAGGACGATGCTCTCGTCATCAATCTCTAACCCGTATCCACTGACTTGATGAGTCTCGCGCAAATGCGCTAATAAGGTTCCATCGCCACAGCCTAAATCCAAAACATCGGCTTCTTCTGTAATCCATTCGCTAATCAGTGCTAAATCAGTACGTAATTCCATAATTATTCAGTTGGTATTTCTATTTGTTGCATATACGCTTTAAAAATCTGTATATACTGAGGAATAGGCATCAAAAATGCATCATGGCCATCATGGGCTTTGATTTCGGCATAACTGACTTCTTTTTTATTGTATAACAAGGCTTTAACTATTTCACGGGAACGAGCCGGTGAGAAGCGCCAATCGCTAGTAAAGGATATGACTAAAAATTTAGCAAGCACCTTTGCTAGGGCGGATGATAGTTTGCCTTCATGTTCGTTAGCCGGATCGAAGTAATCAAGAGCTTTTGTCATTAGCAAGTAAGTGTTGGCATCAAAGCGGTCCACAAAGGATCGGCCTTGGTAACGTAAATAACTTTCAACTTGAAATTCAACATCAAAGCCAAAATTAATCTTGCCTTCGCGCAATTCTCGACCAAACTTTTTACGCATGGCAACGTCTGATAAGTAGGTTATGTGCCCTAGCATTCGCGCCAACATTAAACCTCGGTGGGGTGTCGTGTTATGTTGATAGTAGTGTCCGGCATGAAAGTCGGGATCGCTTAGTATCGCTTGACGGGCTACTTCGTTAAAGGCGATATTTTGTGCGGTTAATTTTGGGGCCGCTGCAATGACGACACAGTGGCGCAAATGTTTTGGATAGTCTATCGCCCATTGCAAGGCTTGCATTCCGCCTAAGCTTCCGCCTATCACAGCGGCCCATTGGGAAATACCTAAAACGTCACCTAGACGTGCTTGACTTTTTACCCAGTCTCGCACGGTGACAATAGGAAAATCAGGGCCATAAGGCTTGCTCGTATCGGGATTATTGGTATTTGGGCCTGTTGAGCCTTTGCAGCCACCTAAGTTGTTTAAGGACACCACAAAAAAACGATTCGTGTCAATGGGTTTGCCAGGCCCAATGCAAGTTTCCCACCAACCGGGTTTTTTGTCTTGCATACTGTAATAGCCGGCGGCATGATGATCGCTGCTCAACGCATGACAAATGAGTACCGCATTGGAGTGGTTTTTGTTTAAGGTACCGTAAGTTTCATATATTAATTCATAGTGTGGCAACGGGCGCCCACAGTCTAATGCTAATGGTGTTGTGAATTGATAAGTTTGTGGTGTTACTATTCCAACGCAATCGGGAGGTAATATATCAGGCATGAATGAATTGGTCCTAAATTTGAAGATTTGAAAAGTGAGTTGTCCAATACCTTCGCCATTTTTTGTCAAGTTAACCGGGTTATAATGAATTAATTTTCAACAACTTATAATAAAACTCCTAAAAAACTTTTTAAGTTTCATTTATTTTCAATGAGTTATCATAATCACCTTATTTAATACTGAGAGCGAAGGTATTATTGTCCAAACAAAAATAGGAGTTTTATAGCGAGAGTCTGAGTTTCCCCATGCTATGGATGGGTTATGGAGGTTTTCCTAAATGAACGGACAATTCTATTATAGAGCAATCTCTTTGAAATAACACAACATAGGTATGGAAAAAAACTGATTAACAATTCTCAATGATAGCTAAAAATGGCAATTCATACCAATTCTTAATCGAAATATATGTTATGGTTTACCATCTGATGGACATTCTGAGCCATTTATAAAATGGGTTTCAATCCAGAATTGGTATCAAAAATGGTAACGATTTTGTACACCTTCACATTGGATAATCGCTTGTGGTTACCCAAATACATTAGTATAACTATTTGATAGTTATCATAAAATTATTATAGGAATGACGAATAATTGAAAAAATATCTTAAAATTAATACAGTTAGGTATCAATGTGATTTGGTTTTATTAAAATTATATCAATAAACTCAATGAGTTATTTGTTTAGTTGGGTAATTCCTATATTGTTACAAACAATACAAATCATGACCAAAAACCGAGAAACCAAAATCAGTAAGTTTTTAAGTTATGTACTGCGACATCAGCCAGAATCAATTGGTTTAACGTTGGACAAAAATGGCTGGGCAAACGTTGCTGATATTTTGGAAAACTCAAAACTGCGTTTGAGTTTTGAGGAATTAAAATATGTGGTTGCAAACAATGACAAACAAAGATTTTCTTTTAATGATGACTTGACTTTGATAAAGGCCAATCAGGGCCATACCGCTAATGTGGAATTAGAATTTCAGCCCGTTATTCCACCTGATATGTTATATCATGGCACCGCCCAGCATTTTTTGAAGGCTATTCAACAAAAAGGATTACTTAAAGGCCAACGCCACCATGTCCATCTCTCGAAAGATATTCAAACTGCCTCAAAAGTTGGCCAAAGACATGGCCAATTAATCATTCTTATGATTGATTCAAAAAAAATGCAGTACGATGGCCATCAATTTTATCTCTCTGATAATCATATCTACTTGGTTGATAAAGTCCCTACAAATTACTTGACGGTCGTAAATTCTCCGAATGTGAATTAAATAGGGATTTCAAAAGGTTATAAAAAAACTTCCATTCAACATATCTGAAAATTGGTGCTATCAAGCCGCAACATCGCCCTTAAACTAAAAAAAAACCTCTTAGTTTTGAAAAAAACTAAGAGGTTTTTTTTACAAATAAAAAATACTTTTTGGATTTTGGAGATTATTATTTTATTGTGGGAAGAATATAAAAAAGTGGAGCCGGTAGCAGGATTTGAACCCGCGACAACCTGATTACAAATCAGGTGCTCTACCAACTGAGCTATACCGGCTTATGGGACAGGAAAAAGTGGGGAAGGAAGTAAAAACACCAAATTCTAGGTTAGGTGATTATTTTAACATAAGTCCTTGATTAATCAAGGAGTTCATTGTTTTTATAACTCATTGACAAACATATTTTTTGGAAAATGTTAATGGTTCCAGCAAGTTGGTTGCCGATTGATTTCACAAAAACTCCTTAACTAACTATAACATCTACTTAACATCTTTACAACTTGTTGACTTCTAATTAGACTGCGGCAATTTCATAAAATTTGTCCACAATTTTGGGATATTTTGTAGTTCCCAACCTAAGTCTTTGCAGACACCATCGTTATCACCCTGACAAATTTTATTCTGCTGAGGTCCATCAGTGGACATCGGACATTGACCCAAACCAGCACGCACTTTAGTTTGGACAAGTAGACCTTTTTTGGATTTTTGCTTCATAACTTTACCAATTCATTTATGTTAACAAATATTAACAATAGCACTTATCAGAGACAGAGAATCTACCAAAGACTAAATTGACTTGGTTTTAGTCATCCAAATACTACAGTTCCAGTACAACATGGCCTACTTAAACCACAGCCCTGCCGCTTGAGAATTAATGAATGACTTTAACAAGTAGTTATTTTAACTAAAAATAACAGTCTGTCAACTTTTATCGTCATATAAACGGCAATATTCTCTGGTCAATTGTGAGAATTTGTGAGATTTAGACTACCCTCCAACTTAATCCGCAATTAAGTTAATAGTAACGATTATAATTGACTTATAAAAAAAAGCAAGAGAAGGCCATTCAATTTTGAAAAAAAAGCCCCGTTGATGCCAATCAAAAACGATTTATCGCTACAACTTATTGATGTTTCGATATTTAAAAAAAATCAAGTCATTTTGGAAACATTTATCCAACTAACTTGTACAGATGTTTAGATAAATAATTTCACAAAGGCAGACATTCACAGTGGTGAAATTCTTTATCTATCTGAGCCTATTGCAAATGTGCAAAAACGATAAAACAATCACTTACGATGAACTCATGCCATGCAGGTAACTAATTGAATTTAAATTGAATTTAAATTGTCAAGATATCAGTACTCACATAATTATCGCCATCGGCGAAACCGGATTGATTCAGATAACTTAATGAAAAACAACTGAATTTTATTTGTCAATAAGTTTTTTATGCGAAATTTTCAACCCAGGATTTATTAGGCGCATTCCCATTTTCACGGACAAGTACAACGGATATGCTTTCATAAACGGATTGGGGAATTCCTAATTTTTATAACCTTATCAGTCACTTGCAAAAGTCCGACGAACAACAAGAAATCAATAACTTATATACTGTTAGGCACTTCTCCAAAAAACTATCTTTCTGGAAAGCTGCCTGAAAAGTTATTAGTTATCAATTTGGCGGTTAATACAAGCAAACGCATTTTTTAATGATAAATAATATTCTCCGCTTTCATCGGATAGACTCATTTAAAATTATGGCTTATCCGATTTCATCCGAAGACATGCTTTCCATCAGCTTGATTTTGTCTGATTATGATATCAATACCAGCAGCGACGAAGTTTTTAAGCGCGTTGAATCCTATCAACAAAGTCAATCGGATTATTTTGGTGAAACCGAAAACGATTTCCGCATGGTTTTTATACAGTTAGGAGTAGAATTAGAATGGTTTGGGTGGCGGGATGTTATTGATGATTTAGCAGCCACACTGAGTCCTATTCTTTTGAAACAGTGGACAACGCCTCTGTTAGATCGGTACGATTATGCTTGGTTTAATGACAGTGAAGAAGGGTGGTGGATTCAAGTCGATAGCAACAGTCAGCGCCGACAAATGATGCGAGAGTTTTTGAGTCAACCAGAAAACCATTCTATTAAAAAAATACGAAAGTTTTTAGAACAACGATTTGGATGGAAAAAAGAATATCTTCGAGAATTTCTGACTCACGTCGATAAGGAAAATAGCCGATTGTTCACCGACGAGGATAAGGTACTTCGCTTGCGACTTCCGGAACATAATCTTATCTGCTGTCATCGCGAGTAGGGTGGGCAACGGGTTTGTTGCCCACCATCCCATTAAAAAATTTGGTTACCGCGCTGAATGAATATATTATTGTATTGGCTTTTTTATCGTTCCCACAGACAACCATTTATAGAGGAATAACCTGATATTTCAGTTTGCCATCCCAATATGGATTGCTTGAATCACGGATTCGTTCAATAACGACTTTCGCTAACTTTTGTGGATCACCGCCGGCAGTCTCAAGCTTGGTTATAAAAGTTCTCGTTGAACCGGGTGTTGAAATGGTGATAGTTGCCGTAACGGGTCTTACCGGTTGAAAGCGATCACTGTAATACTTGACTCCCACCAAATATTCCCCAGCCTGCAATTTTTGGCAATCGCTATAGTAGTGTTCTGGCCCAAATCCAGTTATATTATCAACATCCAAATAGCCGCTGTGACCGGTTTTATGGCCATAATACACATGAGTTTTATCAGGCTCAAAAATATGAAGATCGATATCATTACTATTGCCAATATCCCAAGTCAGAGTCACCGTCAGAGTACCACTTTTAACCACTTGGGGAGGGGCTTGTAGTTGACTTAATTTTTGCCTGATGCCGTTAACCATTTCCGAACGAATATCATAATGTGGCGACAAATAAGTCTCAACAAAATGATTGGCTGGTACCGAACCAATATTATCAACAATTTGACCACTCTCAGCCCGACGCAGAGTCCAATTGGCTGGTAATGAACCTGGCACAGAGGTGATGATATCAAGGTGATTAGTCAGATAAGGTGTTTTTTTGCCACCAACATGATTGGCCGGCGTGGCGACACCAAATATGCCAAAACTGCTCATCTGAATCGCTGGTTTCTGGAAGGTTAATATTTGCCGAGCTAAGTTGGCATAGAAATTCCCTTGCGAATGTGAAACGACTAACACCTTTTGCCCTTGCATAATGGCTTCACGGTATTTCTCAACATGATCAATCAATTCTGGTGCCTTAATCTGATATTTCCAGTTATACACACGTTGGGCCAACTCAACATACCAACGCTGCGGTTCGGCTGATTGCAAAAGTTTCTCAAAGGCATCTGATGAGTAATTGTAGGCCAGTTCATAGGTGATTCCTTGACCCTCATGGGTATGACCCAAACTCAGAGCCAGCTCATTTTGCGCCGTAAAAGCTTGTTTAGGCGTGGTTAATTCCCCATTACTGAACACGACCCGAAATTCTTCAGTTATCGTTTCACAATTATTTTGCCGTGCCGGTGCAAACGAGCTCACCAATAGTAGTAATAAGGTCAAAAAGGTCAAAAAGTCAGTTTTCATCAAAATTCTCCGTTAATCACAGACCGGTTCAACTTATTATTATAAATTAGTCAGTTGAACAAACTCGAACACATCTGGTTCAAAAACATACCGATCAAGATCATTTCCATTGTCCTGATTCCAAGTCAGCGTTACGGTCATTGAACAGCAATTCCCGCTTTTGGTTATTCAGCTTTTCTGTCATTTTCTTGAATAAATAGCACTCCTACCTAAAATGAACTGCTTTGTATCAAGCTGGTTAAAAGCATGAGCCGGAATTGACGGTCATTGAGCCACTGTTAACCACTTTGGGTGGGTCTTTTAACTGGCTGAGTTGTTGTTTGATACCCTTAACGATTTCCGGACGACTATCATAATAGGGCGATAAATAGGTACCACTGAAACTATGGGCACGAATAGAACCAATATGATCAACAATTTTACCACTATCAGCCCGACGCAGAGTCCAATTGGCCGGCAATGAACTGGGCACTGAGGTGATGATATCAAGATGATTGGTCAGATAAGGCGTTGGTTTGCCGCCAACCTGATTGGCTGGAGTTGCGACACCAAATATGCCAAAACTGTCCATAGAAATGGCCGATTTCTGGTTAGCCAGCATTTGTCGAGCTAGGTTAGTATGAAAATTCCCTTGCGAATGAGAAACGACTAAGACTTTCTGGCCATGTAAAATGGCTTCCCGATATTTTTCAACATGCTCATTCAACTCCGGCGTATTAACCTGATATTTCCAGTTATACACCCGTCGTGCTAAATTCACATACCACTGACGCTGATCGGATGATTGCAAAAGTTCCTGAAAGGCATCGGCTGAGTAATTGTAAGCAAGGTCATAAGTCACTCCCTCATCAGCATGGCTATTGCCTAAATTGACGGCTAACTCATTCAGGGCAGTAAACGCCTGTTTAGGGGTTGTCAATTCCCCATTGTTCAAAACGACTCGAAATGGCTCACAATTATTTTGCTGTGCCGGTGCAAACGGGACCACTAATAGTAATGACAGCGACAAAAACAACAATTTCATCAAAATTCTCCGTTAATCACAGACCGGTTCAACTGGCTGCATGAAATAGGCACCGCCGATGAGTTGACTGGATTCCAAATATTTGGTTAACCGTTCTTTCGTATTGACCGTCCAAGCTTCCATTTCTTTAGACAGTGCTTGTCTTTTTTCATAGTCACGGATTGGATCGGACAGTATCTTAAAAGTACAACGGGTTGCCCGTGCCATCTGTTCAGCCGCGTTCAAAGCGGCTTCCTTTGTCGTCGCCTCCATGAATTGTTGCAAAGCACGCGCTTCTTGTTCGGCGGCACGTTTTATTTCCGGGGTGTATGAAAACTTTTGCTCAATTAGTTGGTCAATATCATCACGGATACCGTTAGCATTGTCATCTATACCCGTTAATCCAGCAGCCGTTTGTCCTTGTATTTCAGTTAATGAGCTGACTTCCTCCGGTGCGCCGGCTGGTGCGTCGGCTGATGCGCCGGGTATACAAAAGGGCGAGTCTGATTCATCAAAGTCATCTTCGTCACAAGCCGAAACGAAGAGAATTACCAAGATAATGAGTAATCTAATAAGCATCTATTTATTTCTCCTTGTTATTATTCTTCAACCAGTTTGGTTAAAATACCCATTTAAAAACCAATCAGCGTTATTCAACAAGTGACTGATTAATCGCAACTATCCCCATTAAGTGCCTGAATGATATCATTCATCGTATTCATCTGTTCTGCTTGGATCGCAGCGATTTCAGAGGCTTTATCGTTATTTCCAGCACGAATGGCTGGAATAATTTCAGTCTGACAGGTATTTTTAAAGGTCGCCCAAATGTTCTGTAAAGTAGTGATTTTACCTCCATTAGTTTGGTACTCGTTATTCAGCAGAGCGGCAATAGCTCTTTCAAGGTTTCTACTGGCTTTATCAATCTCTTGTTCTAACGCATATTGCTCAGTTCTCTCCATTGAAATGACCATCATCGTCAAATTCAAACGAATCGCTGCTAGAGCATTTTTGGCATCACAAATAGATGTTGGGTTGGGGGGAGAAAGTGGCTTTGGTTCAAAATCGGGTTTTAACTCAACAGGCGGTTTTTCTAACACTTCAACCGTAGGTGGTGTTTCTTTTACTGTTTCAAACAATTCTGGAGTTTGATAAGGTTCGATGGGGTTCGGAAGAGTTGATGTTCTTCTACTCACATCATCATCTAACGAGGGCAACGGTTGAGTTTCCACTTCATCTAATGCCTGTTCAATCGCATTTTTGGTAATACTCGCTGTATTTAATACCGAATCAGCAGAAGTGAGCAATTGAGCAGAGATTTTGTTGAATTGATTGCCGCCTTGGATTTTATCCAACTCATAAGTGACGTAGCTGCTTTCCACGACCTCTCTAATTTCCTTCAAGCTCCGTATTAATTTATTTCGCAAAACTTTCCACTGCCGACGCGAAGTTTCTATTTTGTCGGCGTAATTTGGATGTTTCAGTTTCAGTTTAGATAATTTATTAATTTTTTCCTCGGTGAGGGAAATTTCTTTTTCAATATTAGCAATCTTTTTGGCTAATTCAGGACTCATCTCCGCCAAAAAAGAATTAACCGCCATTTCTCCCTCTCTTTCCATATAAAATTCGTAACAACCGGCAACTGGCAAAATGACAGCCAGAGCAATAGTCAACTTGACCAACACATTAAAATTTTGAAGTGTTCTTATTTTCATGGGGTTGGTTATATTTTTCCTATTGGCGGGGCGTTGAATGAAGTGATTACAGCACCAGGTAGGGCAACCACAAGGGTAGGTAATCTCTTGTGGTTGCCTCGCAAAGCAATTAAATGAAATGACTTCCACAGTTCAATGTGTTTTTTGATGAAAATTAACAATTATCTCCATTCAGTCTTGTAGGGTGGGTAAGCGGGCACCGAGATTGTCGTTAATGAATCGATCTTGATCGCCCGCTTGCCCACCACCATCCCTGATGAAAATTAATTACAATTATCGCCATTCAATGCTTGGATTATGTCCTCCATCATTTCCATGCGCTCGGCTTGGATACCAGTAGCTATCCCTATGGCTTTCATATTGTCACCAGCATAAATGGCCGGTATAATTTCAGTCTCACGAGTGTTTTTAAATGCCGCCCAAGTTGCTTGAAAATCGTTAATTTGGACATCATCAGTCTTGTTCTCATCTTGAAGCATCGCATCAAACGCGCTTTCAAGTCCGGTGCTCGCGTTAGCAATTTCGACATTTAAAGCATCTTGTTCCGCTTTATCCATTGACATGACCATCATCATCAAGTTGAAACGGGCATCAGCTAGGGCTATCTTAGCGTCACAAATCGTTGCCGCCTGAACCAATGGCATAACAGAAAGGGCTATTATTCCACTCATCAAAAGCTTTTTCATGTAGTTCTCCTAGAAGTAAGTGTTAAAGAAAGGTACTTATACTTTCGCCCATTTAAAAATTTCCACTGTAAACGGAGTAAATTAACTGTTACAAAAAAGTTAGACAAAGTTAGACTTTCTTATACAATTTGTCTAATAATTAGCACAGTAATTCCCGCTCATGCTTTTAACTCGCTTGATACAAGGGATTTAATTTTTGGTTTTCGTACTATTTTTCAAAAAATAACTTGGCTGCTGGATCACCAAACATACTAGCGAGATCGGCTGTAATTAGCATTAATGACTTGAAAAATATACTCAGTTACCCTCAAATAAATATTTGAGTCAGGTTGGCTCAAAACGAGAAAAGTTTTATCAATCCTGGTATTTCGAATTGAAAGTTGGTAAATTGGCGTTCAAGCTCCGGTTTGGATGTTTATTTTACCCGAAAGGGACTGCTTTTATTTCGTACAGTACGTGGT
>Ga0233403_10000492_pt1 | contig 18593 bp, 16 predicted proteins | sample Na_oxic_1_MG_FD_179866 | JGI IMG/M metagenome (GOLD analysis project Ga0233403, IMG submission 179866) | Seawater microbial communities from Saanich Inlet, British Columbia, Canada - Na_oxic_1_MG | ecosystem: Environmental > Aquatic > Marine > Inlet | place: Canada: British Columbia | collected...
ATATAGAAGAAAGTATTGGACGCAAATCTGCAGAACTAGAAAGTACGCTAGCTTTTGTAAAAAGCCAACTACCAAAGCTTAAAGCGACCTTAGTAGCTGCTGAAAACATTTTAACCCAACATCATTTAAAATATGGAAATATAGATTTAGAGTTGGAAGCAAAGGCACTGATTGATAAACTGGCCGGAATAGACAAGCAGCTTTCTGCTTTGGATTTACTTTATTTTGAATATAAGCAAAAATATACTAAACGTAATAAAAATATGGTGGTTTTAAAACAAAAAATGCGCCAATTAAAAACCGAAAAAACTGCTATTAGCAAAAAGCTGAATAGTTTACCGGATACACAATTAAAGTTGGTGAGGGCCGAACGTGATGTTAAAGTGGCAGAAGCACTTTATTTGTTATTATTTAATAAATCTATGGAACTTAAGGTGAGTAAAGCTGGGATTATTGGTAATGTCCGTATTGTTGATCCAGCTATTGTCCAATATAAGCCCATCAAACCAAAAAAAGCGGTCATTGTGATCATAGGGCTTATTTTAGGTTTATTTTTAGGTATATCGTTGGTTTTACTTCGTAAAGCCATTTCACAGATAGAAATAGAAGACCCTGATATGGTTGAGCATCAGCTAAATTTACCGGTTTATGCTATCGTGCCACATTCAAAAAAACAGCTTAAGTTGGCTAGAAAAAATTTGATAAGAATAAGAAGAAAAACTTCAACTTTGCAGGTGCTTGCTGTACAAGCGCCTAAAGATTTTGCTATTGAGAGTCTACGTAGTTTACGCACGAGCCTACAATTTGCATTACTGGAAAGTAAAAACAATATTATTACCTTCGGAGGTTCAAACGCAAATATTGGTAAAAGTTTTTTGGCTTTGAATTTTAGCTTTGTGTTGGCCAGTGTTGATAAACGGGTTTTACTTGTGGATGCTGATATGCGAAAAGGGAATTTACATGAAGCTTTGGGTCAAAATTGTTCACCTGGATTATCTGAACTCATTATTGGTAATGTGGAACTTGCAGAAGCCATTCAAACCATTACTTATAAAGAACAAGACAATACATCAGTTGATATCAGTTTTATATCCACGGGAAATTTACCTCCTAATCCCTCTGAACTGTTGCTAAGTGAAGGGTTCAAGAATATATTAGATACCGTTTCAAAACAATTCGATTTAGTTATAATAGACAAACCACCGTTTAAAGGTATAACAGATGGTGTTATTGTCGATCGTTTAGCTGGCATAAACTTTTTAGTTATTAGTACCAAACAGCGACAAACTTTACAAGAAATGAAATTAGTATTAAAACACTTGAGTCATGCAGGTGTAAAAGTTCAGGGTGCTATTTTTAATGATGTGGCTTCTACTCATCTTAAGGGACATTATTATGAGTATTATGGCTATTAGTAAAAAACAGCCTATTACACTTTATCGGCTAATTCTTTTGAAACAACTTTTATAGACTTATGTATCATCGTATTATTGCTATTTACCATAGCCTGGATGAACACTTGCAAGAAGTTGTCAAAGGTGCCTCAATAGCACTGGTACTTAAAGTGTTAGCAACAGGGTTAGCATTTAGCTTTAACATTGTATTGGCAAGGTTACTGGGCGCTGAGGGTGCTGGACTTTACTTTTTGGCACTGAGCATCACAAGCATTATGGCTGTAGTGGGACGTGTCGGTTTGGATAATACCTTTGTACGCTTTACCGCAAGTAATGTGGCAATAGACGATTGGGAAGCCGTAAAAGGGCTATACCGGCAAGGAACCAGATTGGCTCTCATTGCATCTAGCATTGTTGCAATCGTCATGTTTTTGGCGGCACCATGGCTAGCGAATTCAGTCTTTTCAAAACCCGTCCTGACTGACTTGATTCGTTGGATGGCATTAGCGATTATTCCCGTTGTACTTTTTAATACCCATGCTCAATTGCTTAAAGGGCTCAAAAGAATTCGTGACCATATTATAGTACTCAGTATTGCCTTACCTTTGTTTTCATTATTGGGTATAATAATACTGATTCCTTTTAAAGGTCTAGAAGGGGCCATTTGGGCTTATATTCTAGCTGCGAGTATAACCGCTGGACTAGGAATCGGGTTATGGCGTAAAAACACGTTCAAAATGCTTAACCTCAAAGGACAGTTTGATATAAGTCAATTACTTCAAAGCTGCATTCCTTTATTCTAGGTATCCCTATTACGGATGGTGATCAATTGGACACCTGTTTTGATGTTGGGTATATGGGTAAGTAATGCGGAGGTAGGCATTTTTAGCATAGCTAATCGTACCGCTATGCTGGTGAATTTTACGCTCACTGCGGTTAATAGTATTGCAGCACCAAAATTTGCAGCTCTGCACCAGCAGGGAAATGTTAAGGCATTAGCGCATATTGCACAAAATTCAGCTAAATTAATGACCTTAGCCGCAAGTCCAATGTTACTATTGTTCTTATTTGCCCCTGAATGGATTTTGGCATTATTTGGGGCTCAATTTATTGAAGGAGGTTTAGCACTTTCTATTTTGGCGATGGGGCAATTTATTAATGTCGTGACCGGCTCTGTGAGTGCCGTATTAGTTATGTCAGGATATGAACGCCTACAAAGGAACATTTTGATTTTATGTGCATTTCTCTGCATTGTTCTCAATACCGTTCTTATTCCAAACTTTGGGATAATAGGAGCAGCCCTCGCGACTGCTATAACACTGGCAGCCAAAAATTTGGTTGCCGCAATGGTGGTTTGGCAACGTATGGGTATTAGAACATTACCAAAAATAATGTAAAAACAGATAATTTTCAGGCTGTTAATTTTTGACTTATTTTTTTATTAACGTAATTAACTAAAAAATGGCACTACCCACTTTTATCATTGCAGGGGCGCCAAAGTCTGGTACAACTGCACTTTGGGCCTATTTGAAAGAACATCCTGATATATGTATGGCTAGAAGAAAGGAGCCAGGTTTCTTTTCAGATGATCTAGGAGAATTAGATAAACCCATACATAAAATGGGTTCAGGAGGACTACAACCAGGTAGACTTAAAAAAGGTATGACATGGTATAAGGAACTTTTCAATAGTTGTCATGAAAAACAAGAACTGGGAGAAGCTTCAGTTCGGTATTTTAGCTGCCCTAACTCAACAAGTCTTATAAAATCTACATTACCTCATATCAAGTTGATTTTTTTGCTTCGCCACCCAGTTGAACGGCTCTATTCGCAATATTGGAACGAAATTAGAAAAGGTTTAAAATTACCTGACTTTATTACTATGGTGAAAAACAATCACCCACGGTTCCAATATTATCATAAGGTGAGTTCCTATAAATGCAACCTTGAAAGATATTATAAAAATTTTCCTGATAATCAAATATTAATTTTAATCAATACGGATTTAAAAACGAAACCGCTTGAAACGATTCAACAAGTGTTTGAATTTATAGGAGTTGATAAAACATTTATACCGGAAAATTTAGGAAAATCGTTTAACAAGCAAGCAAAACCAACGTTTCCTATTGTACAGAGAATACTCATGAAATATTCGGCACGTATTTCAGCTTATGTTCCAGAACAAATACATCCGTACTTACGCCCAATAAGGAAATTTATTTGGGAATTTAACTTAAAAGAGAGAAAACAGCTACCTCCTTCAATACCATCATCTATTCGCCAACAATTGGCTCATGATTTTGAGGAAGATATAGTTTACGTTGAAAAACTGCTGGGGCGTGATTTGAGTACATGGCGAACCTAATATTCAAAACCAATACGTTATTATAAGAGGTCATTAATGATGGCATTACTCCATTTTATCATCGCCGGGACACCAAAGTGTGGTACAACCGCACTTTGGGCCTATTTGAAAGAACATCCTGAGATATGCATGGCAACAATAAAAGAACCTAGTTTTTTTTCGTCTGAAAAAGTGGGCGAACTGAACAAACCAAAGTTAATGGAAGAAACGGGGGCATGGATGCCCCTGATGCCAGGCAGATTTTTTAGGGGGAAAACATGGTATGAAAGTCTTTTTAAGCATTGTCATGACAAACAGAAAAGAGGTGAAGCATCAACCCGATATTTTAGCGGTCCCAGTTCACCAGAGCTTATAAAATCTACTGTGTCAGATGTTAAATTAATTTTTTTACTTCGTCATCCGGTCGAACGGCTATACTCACAATATTGGCAAGAGCTCAGAACGGGTTTGAAAATGCCAGATTTTATTGATTTGGTCACCAATAATCATCCACGATTTCAATATTTTCGTCAGGTCAGTGCCTACAAATACCAACTTGAAAGGTATTATGAGAAATTTCCCACTGACCAAATACTGGTTCTACTGAATATGGATTTGAAACAAAAACCGCTTGAAACAGTTCAGCAAGTTTTTGAATTTATAGAGGTAAATAGCACCTTTGTGCCTAAAAGTTTGGGGAAAACATTTAATCCACAAGTCGCACCTCGATATCCAGCCCTGCAACGGGCAGTCATGCGTTTCAAGGCTAGATATTTAACACATATTCCGGTTGGAATACTCCCCTATTCCCGTCCGATTATGAAAACGATTAGGCGGCTTAACTTGAAAAAGAAAAAACAGTCTCCTCCCCCAATACCGCAAAATATTCGTCAACAATTGGCTCATTATTTTGAGGAAGATATAGTTTACGTTGAAAAACTGCTAGGGCGTGACTTGAGTACATGGCGAACATAATACAATAATTATGTCACGTTTTATAGGAGCAGACCTGCGTGTCTGCCTTTGTGAAATTATTTACATGCAATCTATGAAACTATCCCACTATTCGTTTTTGAGCTAAGAAATTTTTTGAAAAAATCGGATTTTTTAAACCTCGTTTTTTGATCAAAAACCAAACGATTTTTCTTCTTCGGTTCTGCATTTTTGAATAGTGGGATAGGTTCATAGATGTGTTTTATCCCTGTTTATACTTAATTCTTGTAGTTCTTTAAACCAAAAGAGGAATTGATTAAATGGCATTACCCCATTTTATTATTGCCGGTGCACCTAAGTGTGGTACAACGGCACTTTGGGCTTTTTTGAGTCAACATCCTGATATATGTATGACGAGCAATAAAGAACCATCCTTTTTTTCAGATGATCCAGGCGAATTAGAAAAACCAATGTCAATGATGGGTAGTGGCGATTTGCATCCTGGTAACTATTATAGGGGACTTTCATGGTATGAAAGCCTTTTTAAGCATTGTCAAAAAACACAAGTAAGAGGAGAAGCAACGCCACGATACTTTATGGGGCAAAATTCAGCCAGTCTTATAAAATCTATAGTTCCTCAAGTTAAACTCATTTTTTTACTACGTCATCCGCTTGAAGTCATGTTTTCAGCCTATTGGCAAGAACATAAACCCGGTTTAAAGTTACCTGACTTTGTTAAAATGGTGACAACTAACCATCCGCGGTTTCAGTTTTATTGTCGGATAATCTCCTATCAATCTAACCTTGAAAAGTATTATAAGCATTTTTCTGATAAACAAATCTTAGTTTTGTTGCATGCGGATTTAAAACAAAAACCACTTGAAACCCTTCAGCAAATTTTTGAATTTATCGGTGTCGATAAAACGTTTGTTCCCAATAACTTGGAAGCACAATTTAACCAGCGAGCCATTCCTCGATTTCGAACATTACAGAGAATGCTTTACTCGCCAATGGTGGTTAAATTGTCAAAGCGTATGCCAGTGAGTTTACTCCCCTATTTGCGCCCGATTAGAAACGCTATTCGACAACTTAACTTAAAAGAAAGAAAAAACTCTTCTTCCATACCATCATCTATTCGCCAGCAATTAATTCAGTCTTTTGAGAAAGATATCGTTTATGTTGAAAAATTGCTAGGGCGTGACTTAAACGCATGGCGAACCTAAAATGAGATACAGTTCATTCATGTATACTGAAAATGATCTTATAGGAATACCAAGATACCAAAAAAATAATTATTTATTTGAAAATGTAGCCCTCTTTTTGTTTATTACAATAATACCTTTTCAATGGGTTGTTCTCATTCAAATATTAGGACTGAAGGTAAAACCTGTTCACCTTTCCTTCATCATGATTGTTCTTGCCTTTTTAAACTTAAATCATAAAGGCATCGTATTTAATAAACTAACAAAAGTGAATGGATATTTTATCTACTTTTTTAGCTTATACCTTGCAATGTTAATTTTTGCAATGCTTGGGAGCGACAACCTTAATGCAGGAATTTCGGTCATTTCTAAATTCACGATTTATTTTGTTATTTTTATTTTATTATCAACCATAATAATGGCTTTACCTGATGAGAAAATAGCCAGACTAATCTATTTGGCTGTTCCATTGGGAATATTTTTCTTTATAGGTTATGCCGTTTATGTTTTCCACACTGTCGGAAAAAATTTCCTGGTAGAATACATATTAGCAGTAAGACATGCGGATGTGGGAACGTTACATTACAAAATTTATCCCATGTTATTTAACTTTTCAGGAGGAACCATTTCGGGCAAAGAAAGTGATAGCTTTATGGGTTCTTCTTTGCGTAACATGTTGATGGGTGTATTTATAACCTATATGATAATCCTGAATATGTATGGGCGTTGTTTACAGACTCAACGTAACAAAGGATTAATTTTAACGATTAGTATAGGACTTACAATACTATTTGTACTGATTGTCTTATCAAGTGTGAGCCGTTCAGCAATACTTATCTTATGTTGCTGTTTTGGATTGGTATGGTTTATTTCAAAATTACGTTTAAGAAAAAGATTTTCTTTAAAAAAAGCACTGGGTACAGTATTGTTTTTTATGGTGATTATTATTAGCACATTAGTTTACTCCGAGTATTTTTTTGGCGCACAAGAAATTTTACACGACCGATTTACAGATATGGGAAGTACTCAAAGCCGGATTATAATGTATCAAGAAAGTTTAAAACTGATTAATGAAAAAATGATTCTCGGACATGGTCCTGGTGCTAGAATAGAAACAACACCTGGGCGATCAATATGGGAGAAAGACCACCGGGTTCATAATCTTTTTTTTGCATCATGGTTTGAAGCCGGAACGGGTGGCTTAATAGCATCCATTTTGTTTTATTTTGCCATCGTATGGCTATGGATTCGATACATCATATTAATTATTAACTATCCAAACCGCTGGTTGTTGCCTATTTCGCCAGAATGGACTATGACACTGCCAATCGTACCTCTCTTTCGGGCACTTTTGTCAGGTGGTGGTGGAATGTTTGCATTAGTGGGATGGTTTTGTTTGGCAATGTTCTTTGCCTGTATTGCACGAAATGAGGCCGCACTTCGGGCCAGCGATAAATCCCTAAAACACTGAATTGCGGATAAAAAAATGCTAGGAAAAATAACTCGTTATGCACAAGGTATCTGGGGGCTAAAAAACGATGACATTATTTTAGCCTCCTTCCCTCGATCCGGTAATACCTGGGTAAGGTTTTTTTTATGCCATCTCATTAGTCTAAGTGAGTTGAATGGTAAAGTGATTGATTTTAAAACACTAGATGCTATTATGCCAGAACTGGGCATTAACAATCTTACCAAACCATGGATTTATAAAACGATACCCCGTTTTGTCAAAACGCATAAAAACTGTTGGCCATTTTTTTGGAGCAAAAAATCTGTGTTGATAGTGCGTGATCCAAGGGATGTGATGGTCTCTTTTTATCATCATCACATAGCAAAAGTTAAACCCATTTTTAGTGGTGATTTTCCAGCCTTTATCCGGCATAAAAGGCTAGGACTACCTGCCTGGTTTAAACACTATCTTTCCTGGAAAACTCAATGCACAACTATCGTCACATACGAAAATTTACAAGAAAATGATGTGCGTGAATTTAGCCGTCTGTTAATAGGGGTTAATATTCATCTGGCATCCGTGCTGATAGAAGAAGCTGCTAAACGCACAAAGTTTGAAAAAATCAAGGAGATTGAAAAGCAAGGTGGATTAGCACGTCCTGAACGCTTTAAAAAAAACTACCAAGGTACGCGACAAGGGAAAATCGGTACATGGAAGGACTACTTTAGCAATGATGATATAGCTTATTATCGTTCTTTATGCGATAAATTTGCGGTCGATTTGAAACCTTATGGATATTTTTAGTATTTAGAAGGGCTTAACATGTTAGCAAAAAACCGAGCTTATAGAAAGGGCATAACAATACTCCGTCAAATACCCCGCTATCTCAAATTGGCCACGACAAATCGTGAAGACTGCTATACCCATCCGCCAGTGCTATGTCAATCTTTTGCAAAGAGCGGTACCCATTTACTACTTCAGATTGTGGGAGGGTTTCCAGGCGTGGTTCATTATGGCACATTTTTAACCGATCGACCCTCATTGACTTTTAAATTTTTGCCCCCTGATAAAATACGAACACGTCTTGGAAGATTGGCTCCTAGCGAAATGGTGGGAGCACACCTACCTTACGACGAAAGCTTTGAAGAAATTCTTATTGATCGTAATGTTGTTCACTTTTTTATCTACCGTGATCCCCGCGATGTAGTGATATCAGAAGCTTACTATCTGACTATGATGAACCCCTGGCATCGTTTACATCGTTATTTTAAGGCTCTGCCTGATATGGATGCCCGTATTTTATTGGCTATTGAAGGAATTAAAGACCCTAATTGTCCTTACTATTATCCTGATATTAGCAAACGTTTCGCACCTCATGGGGCTTGGATACAACGAGAAAATGTGTTTCCGGTACGTTTTGAAGAACTCGTCACTGATCGTCGTGAAAAGACAGTTCGGCAAATGCTTGATTTTTACCTAGCACATACTAGAAACACATACCAAACACTTGAAAAAGCAGTTTTTGTACGTCGCGCTTTAGAAGCGATCAACCCCAAGAAATCTCATACATTTCGTGAAGGCAAGGTTGGTGGCTGGCAGAATAAATTTTCAAAAAAACATTGCGATATATTTAAGCAAGTAGCAGGACAATTATTGGTTGAACTTGATTATGAGGTTAATCTTAACTGGTAATAAAATAAATTTATAGTGTTTTTTTGTATCTCAATGATCAAGTTTTTTTCTAAAGAACTACAAGGATTACATGTAATCAAGGATAAATCTAATCGGGATCAAGTGCTTGAAATCTAATCCGAACCTATTTGACAAACGGTCTTATCCTTGCTTATATGCAATCCTTGTAGTTCTTTAGAAAAAAACTTGATCATTGAGTGTATGTTATTATTAACTCAACGTTTAAGTTTTTTACCATTGTATCTAATCAGAGATTAGCTCATGGTTATACTCGGTTTTAAATCCTTTTTTATATACAATCCTTGTAGTTAACGGTTTGTTATTCCTTTAAAATTTGAATATCGAACATAAGAAGAATTTTAATGAACCAAGAAAAGTCATCTACCCAATATCCGGCAATTTTTCACATCGGTATTCCACGCTCAGGAACAACAACTATTCGCACAGTTTTAAGTCAAGATTCGAGAATAAATCTTTGCCAACGTTGCCTGATTCAGACACCTCAGTGGTATAACAATATCGACTTAGGTGTTAAACATGACAGTGTCAATGTTCTGAGCGATGAAACGATTGTAAAGCAAGATGGAAATCATTGCTATTTTATGACAACTTTGGAAAGAATAAGTCGTATTGCACCTGATGCGCAGATCGTTGTCACCTTGAGAGAACAAAGAAGTTGGCTACTATCACGTTACAAATTCGGCATTGGAAAAGGAACTATATCAAGCTCATTTAAGGACTGGCTTGTATCTCCTCAAGGTGTTGATTTTCTGAGCATTGCTTCTTATTCAACACTTTATAAAGCCATCACGCTTTTTTTTCCGAAAGAAAATATTCATTTATTGTTATTTGAAGTGATGAAAAATGAATATGAGAGGTTTTTTAATGACCTTTACCAGATTTTAGGACTGTCCATCCAAAACTTGGAGCCTGTTGCGGTGAACGCCAGTTTTTCCGCTGAAGTCCTAGTTAAAAAAAGGAGTCTGAACAGACTTCCTTTTATGTCTCATCGTCCGGGAACGGGTCAACCCAATTTGTTTTTTAGAGTACAACATCGTTTCATTCGAGAACTTATGAAGTTTGCATTCCGCTCCTCCTCAGGTGCATCGTCTGTTAAAAAGCAGCCAAGCGACATAATATGGGGCGATACGCCGTTTTTTAAAGCCATTGAGAAAGATTTCAGGATTTCAAATGCTGAGTTACAATCATTATATGATATTAACTTAGAATCGTATGGATACCTGATATAATACCAATTCTTAATTGAAGGCATTGGGGTCGTTAAATGGGAAAGCTTCAAATTCAAGGGCTTTCGCTACGGACTGCCCCTCCAAACCTGTCTTATATAGGGGTAATCCTTTATGGTTGTTTTTATGTTATTTCCTGATTTGAATCAATCCCATTCAATGACCCCAGTACATGACCCCAGTGCCTTGATTTATTTAGAATTGTTAATTTGATGATTGTAATAAAATCAATGACTTAGGTTAAATCGGTATAAAGAGCCTCTTGCAAAACTATCATAAATGGTTGATTTTATTGACTTTTTAAAGGTTGTAAAATATCAACAAAATCAATAAGTTACATTAGTTTTGCAATAGCCTCTAAAGTCTATTATTGATTATACCCTAGTTGCGTTACCAAATTCCCGGTAATCTTTTCAAACTGTGTTTCCACTTTATCTGTAAAGTGGTTTTTCCAATCACCTGCAATACCCTTGCGAAACTTCGATGATTTATCCTCTACACCTTGACCTCTGCCTGTCATCTGTTTAAAACTATAATCATTCAATAGAGCTTTGAACGCCTTGTCAGGAAGTGCCACATTACAGTGTTCAAAAATGCGGCGGAAAAAACGCTCAAAATCGGTTCCAACTATATCTTCGTACCTAACGAGCAATACATTTGGATCGTGGGTATCTGTGTTAATCCATGATTCAAGAGCAACAAAAAGGCCCCGCTCATTAAGAAACTCTATGCCATAAAGCAGTCCTTCTTCTAGTGTACTTTCTTGTAAGCTACGCCTATTTTGTGCCATTTTATCCTCTTTACTGACAATGGGATGCGAGTACGCCGTAGAAAAATACCACGAAATGAGGATGTCGCGGGGATCACGCATAATGAAAATAGCCCGATAGGCTTCAGGTTTGGGGATCGCCGCAAAATTTTGATAGGTGATATACATAGGCGTAATAATTGTCCTTTTTGGAAAGGACTTATCAAAAGTGCGCTCCGGTATTTTCCGTGTTTCCCTGCCACTATAGCTTTTCAGAAAAATAAAAGTTCTCAGACCTGACAGGTTTCCAAAACCTGTCAGGTCTTGAAGCCAAAATATTTATCTGAAAAGCTATAGGTGAATGACTGGCGTAGTTATAACTACGCAATCCTGAATATTGATATGTTCTCAAATCGGAAAAAATTCGACGTATCCATTGGCTTCCTGTTTTATGGACACAACAATGATAAATATTTTGTGCGCTAGTGTGGTGTTTGACGCGCACCAAGCGGCTGCGATTCTCAGCAAACAAAATTTTCATGCGGCGAGGTATGAAATTGCGGAAACGTTGACTTCGTAAAATGGTTTTGAACATTATTGTTATTTCTTGAATAATTTAGTAAAAGTAGTGATGACACGGTTTCGACAGAGCTGACAGGTTTTTGAGACGCAGTAACGAGCGAAGCGAGATTAACCTGTCAGATCTAAAATTAAAATTCAAAAAATTTTAACTAGATATACTCCACACGGACGGGTGCATTCCCATTTTCACGGTAAGTACAACGGATTAAAGAAATTAACGGATTAAAGAAATCAACGGATTCCCGACGAGGTACTTTTTTGATCTTATCCACTTAGAACCGGATGGTATTGAGAAGCTTAAAATCCGTTCCGGACTCAAATCCTTACCGCCGGGTAAAATCAGTTGATTTCTTTAATCCGTTGTACTTAACCCGGAAAATGGGAATGCGCCCACACGGACATAACTTAAAATTTTATGTAGGGTGGGCAAAGTCTTTTTCTTGTCCACCTGCCTCATTAGAAAAGTTAAGTATTAGGTCAATCAAAGACAGTAATCGTAGTCATTCCCTGTATTCCATACTCCTTGAACAGGACAGGATCGGTTGTGTTAGGAATAAGTACCAGGTTTTCAAAATCTGTCATGTTTAATTTCGGGTCTTATTGAATTTTTATCCCTAAGTATCACTTAATTTTTAATTTCATCAACCAAATTTTGAATGTTTGGGTATTGTGTTTGGAAAAAAGTTTTAAGTTTTTCAAAAGCCAGGTTTTCTACAATGAGCTGAGTTGTTTGATAATTTAATTCAGGCACACTTAAATCATATTCTGACAAGGCTTCCAAGTATTCTTGCCTGTTTTGCTTATTTATGACAATGGGCAAGAACCCCTTTTTTAATAACGGCATATTGGCAAGCAATCGTGCCATACGTCCATTATCATCAAAAAAAGGGTGAATAGAAGTTAAAGCCAAGTGGAGTCTTGCATAAGCGTGAAGTGCTTCTGCTTGACTTCTCAAATTAATATAGCTATTAAATTCTGTCAACCATAATTGCATTAAATATTCAATATATTCAGGTTGTGGATAACTTTGATAAATCAGTCCCTCATTTTGTTTAATATATCGTCCATTGGCTTGATTTTTCCATGCCCCAATTGGGCTATAAATATCAAACACGACTTGAGTTTGTACCGCTTTATGCAGATTAAAAATATCCGATTTTTCAAGGGTTTCTTTATCCAATAGATTGTAAACCAAATCAATCGCACGGGCATGACCAATCACTTCGTTATGTTCCTGAATAGACTTTCCTTTGATAGTCAAGCCATACTCAATGATAAATTGAGTTTCTCCAAGATTAATCGTATTACCTTCCAACGCATTAGATGTATAAGTCCATTCAACTTTTAGCCTGGTGAGGAATTCCTGTTGTTGAATAGGATTGAGACCTTCTAGGAATTTAAAATGTTTCATTTGAGTATTTTCTTATATGCAATAATATTTGTCAAGTAATGAATTGACTCATATCCTATTTTAAACGGAGAAGATAATAGGGACATAATATAACAATATATGTCCCGAATAGAATTATTATACAGGACAGACTATGAATTATTTATGGCAACATCCAGATTGGCCAAACTTTCAGTACGATTCTCAAGCGATTCATGGATTATTATATCGTTATGCGATTGAAAACAGTAAATTAACAGAAACTGTGGCTAGGTTACCCAATCACCTAGAGCAAGAAGCCAATATTGATCTCATCGTATCAGAAGCGATTGAAACTATGGCGATTGAAGGAGAATCTTTGGATCGACATTCCGTGCTTTCATCAATAAAAAATCAGCTTGGCTTAAACCAGCCTCCAGAACTGCTACCTAACCCAAAAGCAAAACAAGTAACGGCTTTATTACTTACAGTACATAAACACCTCAATCAGCCATTATGTAAGGCCGAACTAATCCGATGGAAAAAAATGCTGTTCGGTGAAACCTGGAGTCCGACTACTATTGACCAAGAGCCTTGGCGAACGGTTGAAATGTCTATTATAAAGGGTGGACGTATAGATAGGGCAAATGACATTGTTTACGAAGCGGTACCCTTAACGCAGGTAGAAGCAGAAATGGCACGTTATCTAGATTGGTATAATGCCACTCGCCCGACCAAGAAGATTGATGACCACGCTATACCCGGCCCAATTAGAGCGGCGATTGCCCATTTATGGTTTGAAATCATTCATCCGTTTGAAGATGGCAATGGCAGAGTGGGACGAGCGATTGCTGAACAGGCTTTGGCACAGGAATTAGGGCGACCGCCACTTGCTTGCTTATCAGCTGCAATACAAACAAAGAAAGACAAGTATTACCAAGCACTAGAAGAAGCTAACCAAAATATAGATATCACTTCTTGGATAATCTATTTCGTCAAAACAATTATTCAGTCCCAGCGTATTGCCAGATTACAAATTGATCGTGTACTCACCAAAGCTAAATTTTTCGATCGATATAATGACCAACTCAATACTAGACAACGGCGGGCTATCTTATATATGTTTGATGCGGAACTCAGTGTCAAAGAGCGTTCCATCAATCGAAACAAATACACCAGTATGATTACCGAATCTGCCAAAACGGCACAGAGAGATTTGCAAGATTTAGCAAACAAAGGGATCATAGTTCCTTTGCCGGGTCGTGGTCGCAGCACTCGCTATACACTTAAACTCAACGAATTGACTCAAGCCATCACACGGGTTGAATTAGCAAAAATGGCCCAAGTTTTTCCGGATAAATTTAATGTTTCAGCCGCTATTGAATATTTATCTTATGAGGGAACGATAGTCAAAATAACTGACCGACTGCTAGTTCAACAAATCGCCAAAAATCACTTAGTTGTGCATCGCAAAGATCAATTTGCTCATTTTGAAAGTACGGATCAGATTATCTGTATTGATTATACAACTGGCAAAGCGACAATATCGGTTTTGTAAAGGCGAACCTATATGTTTTTTTATGAAATTATTTATATAAGCATCTATATCATGCTTGTGGTACCGGTTATACCATCAAGCTTTGGCTTTGTACAGGACATTTTTTATTGTCTGAATCAGAATTGACAGAATTTTAAAATTGACAGAATGACAAACCCCGTTATTTTTCATTAATTTAAAGGTTTTAAATTCTGCTAATTCTCACATTCTGTCAATTCTGATTCAGACAAATTATATTAATCAACAAATTAAATAAAAATGTCCTGTACAAAGAAGCCTTGGGTAAAAAATCAAAAAAATGACCCATAACATGAAAGATATGGGTAAAAAATCAATACTGTTCGGAATAGTTTTTGCATAAATTGCTAACTTTTTGTTATTTAACATTTTTTTAAGCGTCAAAGAAATCCGATTTTTTCCAAAAATCGGATTTCTGGCTGAGTTAAATTTCTTACCAACAAAAAACTGATGCTAAACCCACGAGATTTCTATGAATTTTAACCATACAAAAATTATTGGTTTTATTTAAGCAAAAAGTGTTCCGATCACTATTGGTAAAAAATCCTATTTTTTACCCATGTCATTCTTTACCAACAAATAGTTTAAATAAGGGCAGGTTAACATAAAAATTATTTTTTTGTAATTTAATTTTTTCCAAAAAACCATCTTTAGCTAACTGATTGAGATAGCTAGCTGCTGTTTTTCTTGACACCATTAATTCTTGTTCAACAAACTCTATTTTGGTATAGGGATGCTTAAACAGATTGTTAATTAAATCCTGACTGTAAAATTTATATTGATTTCTTATCCCATGTTTATAGTTAAGCATCAATTTTTTAATCTCAGATATCATTTTGATCGTATGCTGTGAAGTTTCTTCAACTCCATTTAGCATCCAAATTATCCAAGAACCCCAGTCATTTTCGGTACGAACCCTTTGTAATAATCGATAATAATTGGTTTTGTTTTCAATAATATATTTACTGAGATAAAGAACTGGAATATCAAGCAATTTCTTTTGTAGTAAATACAGAATATTAATAATTCTACCTGTTCTACCATTGCCATCATAAAAAGGATGGATACTTTCAAACTGATAGTGAATAATAGCCATTTTAATCAATGGATCAATATCATGCATGGCATCTTCATTGATATATTTTTCCAGATTGCTCATTAATCAATAACTTCATTAGCACTTTGGGGTGGCCGGTAAATAATTTCTCCAACACTGTTTTGCAATACAACAATTCCAGGTATTTTTCTAAAACCATGCTTGTTTGGCTCAATAATTTTTTGAATTTCCAAAATATAATTATTTGTCAAAAGATGATGCTTTTTGACTAGATCAAATCCTTTTTTCAAAGCATAAGAATAGTTTTTTACCTCTTTTGCAGCTATATTTTTGAACCTATCGTCCACATTAGCCCGATAGAGATCATCCTGAGTGGTGATTATATTTTCAATTGCAGAGCTATCTTTGGCTTCTTGTAAAGCCAGGGTATTAATAAGAATTTCTTCGTTTGGTATTGTTCTAGATTCTCCCTTCAATTCAGCCAATGCCCGGCTGGCTTTATTCAGATTTTTATAGATTTCTAATGTTTGGATATTAAGCGGTGGAGGAAGTCGATTAAGTGATGTATTCATCAAAGCACTTTCCAATTTTTAATCACTTTAAACCTTTTCATTTCAATAAATATCTTTAGGTAAACAATCTTTCCGCCAATCTTCTAGGGCTTTTTGAAGAGAATAAGAGAGTTCAAAACCATTTTGATAGGCAGGATCAGCAGAAATATCAGTTGAATGGAAAAGTTTTTGAATGCGACGATGATGAATGCTGTTTTTTATGCCAAGAGCCGCTAAAATTTCAAAGCCATAAGCCATTCCTAACGCAATACGATAAGGTATCACCGGGATTCGATGCGATAATCCAAAAACTTCACAGAGAGTATTACAAATATCTTTGATAGTGGTAGGCTGCGGAAAAACGAGGTTATAGATGCAGCGACTATAAGTATCATTGGTGACAAACTTCAGAAACTTGACTACATCTTTAACATAAATACTTCCCTTTACCGTTGTTTTTCTACCAATATAGGCAAAGCGTCTTTTCTTTAGGGCATAATATAAACGTGTATAGTTTCCATTTTCCCATTGCCCAAAAACAACACCTGGTCTAACAATTCGCAAACGCCTATCATCAGACGCACAGCTTTGCCACTCTTTTAATACCCACTCAGCCAAAAGTTTCGACATACCATAACCCGTATCAGGCGCAGTCAAAGACTCCTCATGGTTTCGCGTCTCACCAGCACGAAAAACCATCATAGTGCTGGTAAAAATCATATTTTTGACACCGATACGACTAATCCAATCACACACATTAACCGTACCCACATAATTAGTCTGAAAATATTCGTTCCATGGAAACCCCGGCTCTTTACAAACGGCTGCTAAATGATAACAAGTCGTATATTCATCATTCAGTTCTATTGAAATAGGCTGGCGGATGTTGCAATTGATATACTCGACACGCGCATCAGTGATGCTAGGTGGCTTTATATCTATTATGGTTATTTTATCGAATAAGTTTCCCGTTGAGGAGACTTTGGATCAAGTGGGAACCAATAAAACTTGAACCGCCAGTTATTATACAGTTGTTCATTGATATAATGAAATTTACTTAGGCAACTCGCAAAAAATAATATATACAAGTCAGAGGCGCGGCAAGTGGGATTACCCCTACAATATTCAATCAATATAGGGGCAATCCTTTATGGGTGCATTGGTGGTATATTAATTTTTTGGAGCCAGGTAGGGTGGGCAACGTCTTTTTGTTGCCCACCACTTTTTTAATGAAGAAGGTGGGCAATCAAAGGACTTTGCCCACCCTACATGACTTTGCCCACCCTACATGACTAAAATAAGTCAGTTCGTGTAGCCAGGTAGGGTGGGCAACGTCTTTTTGTTGCCCACCACTTTTTTAATGAAGAAGGTGGGCAATCAAAGGACTTTGCCCACCCTACATGACTTTGGAGAGAGTTGAAGCTAAATATCCGACACCCTTCATATCCTTACAAAAGTAATGAACAGTTGGCATCTTCAATTTTCTCCAAAAAATCATTAATAGGTGCTAAATCAATACTGTATTGAGACAGATGACATTTATTCTCGTAAGTTCTGCAGCCAATAACCAGAATTATCTTCCGTTGGGACTTTTCGTTCCCAAACACATAGCCTTTGGGGAAAAACATTAAATGTGGTCTGTCTCCTATTTTACTTTATAAGGTGATCTGAGTAAATCCAGTGATAATTCTTTCGTATCTATAATCTTACTTTCTTTATCCAGAATATGAGCAGTTATCGTTGTATATCCTAACAAATCAGCCGCTTTTGCTCGTCTATACTGTACGCGGGTACAATTTAAACTTTTTATGTAGGGTGGGCAACGTCTTTTTGTTGCCCACCATCCTCATTAGAAAAGTTAAATTTGTTCCCGCGCTGAATATAAGTCCATCTACAATTTCAAAAATGATAACGCTTTTTTTATTTTTCTCGTTCCAACGTTGGCACATTCAATAACTTTAGAAATCCGATTTTTTCAAAAAATGGTATTTCTTGATTCAGGGCATATGTCTAGTACAACGGATTTCAGAATTCAACGGATTTAACCAAACACACCCCTCAACCAATCCGTTATATTCTCAAATCCGCTGTACTCAATCAGGGCATTAATAACCCTATAAAAATACTGGAATACCCCTAAAAAAAATCGAGCAGGGGCGCTGCCCCTACAACCCCGTTAAAGAAAAAAGAATAAAAGAATAAAAGGGAAAAAGTGTTAAATATCAAAGGGTTATCCTGGCGAGGCGAAAGCCGACATTGTCGTAGCGGCCGTCGTGCGAGCCCCCGTCACGGTATGCCGTACGCACGTACCTCGCCTCCCCGTTCCACGAGCCGCCGCGAATCACAGGCTGCCCTTTCTCTTTCCCCCAAATACTGCCATCACTTGGCGCACCCTCATAATTATCATGCCAAGGATCCGCACACCATTCCCAAACATTACCGTGCATAT
>Ga0233403_10000493_pt1 | contig 18593 bp, 16 predicted proteins | sample Na_oxic_1_MG_FD_179866 | JGI IMG/M metagenome (GOLD analysis project Ga0233403, IMG submission 179866) | Seawater microbial communities from Saanich Inlet, British Columbia, Canada - Na_oxic_1_MG | ecosystem: Environmental > Aquatic > Marine > Inlet | place: Canada: British Columbia | collected...
CGACAGGAAGTCCAACATTTCAGAACCAATATCACTTTGAGCCCGTCGGTTTTCGTTGCGAACTCCAACATGGAAAGGTAGAAAACAACAATGTTGGACTTCCTACCGTCAGTCCAACCTACGGGCTGATTGGCGAGCAAAACGTTAAGACGTAATGAGTCTTCAGGTGTGAGTTCCATAAGTCATTAAATTTTTTTATAAACTCTTGATTTAATTATTAAAAGTGTTTAACAAATCGCTTAAGTCAACGGCATTGAAACGCCGTTTGGAAACGAGAAATACCATTAACTTAAGGGCAACCTTAAGGGTAACCACAAGGGATTTCCCCTACGAACCGTAAGGGCAACCACAAGGGATTGCCCCTACGAACCGTCATATCATGTAGGGGCAAATTCTTTATGGTTGCCCTCACTTTAAAACCAATCAAATACTTTACTAACAACGCTCATGGCAGTACCAAAAATACCACCACTATCACTGCTACCACCAGAACTTTGTGCCACTTTCATCATTTGTCGGCTCTGTTTTTGGATTAAGTCACGGGTGGCACTATTGGAATCAAGTAAGCGGTTGGTGTTATAGACGCTTGTTTCTGTCTGCTTATGCACCGCTTTGGTGATATCCATTTGGCTATTGACAATGCTTTGGGTGCTGGTTTGCATTTGGTTGATTAAGGTACGAGTTTGTTGTGCTTCAGCAACTAGGCGTTCCTTATGAGTATGCCAGACGGTTTTGGTGGTTTCGTCAGTGGCTGCTAAAATTTTGAGTTCCACTTGCTTGATGTCTTGATGCAAAGCGCGTTCTTGTGACATTGCCGATTGCATGTCGTTATGCAGTGTATTAAATCCACTGTGTAATTCTTTAACCACTGTGGTGAGCAGTTGTTTTTGTTCCGTCATGCCCCGGTTCATGTCTTCATTTAGTTGCACCAGTTGATGTTGAACGGTGCCTAAATCTTTATGAAGAAGAACAAGGTGTTGATTACTCTGTTTAATGGAGAGATGGATATCTTTCACATCTTGGTGAATTTCGCGCAGGTTTTTATTTACCGTCTGTAAATCTTGATGGAGTTTCGCCATGCCTTCTTGCAGTTGTTTTAAACTCGTTTGGGCGGCAAGATTGTCTTGATGGAGTCGCTCAAATTCTGTTGTCAACAGTTTTCTTGTTTCGGCAAACTCTTTTCTGATCGCTTTGATTAAACGATCATTTTCCGTCTTGATCGTGATGATGATTTTATCGAATATTGCAATAAGTCTTTGAAATCGTTCTTCTTCTCTGACACAAGAGGTGGCTTGTTGTTGAGGGAAGACTGCGCGGATGACATGAGCCATACGCTTGAATTGGCGCAAATGTTGTAACAATTGCGCTTGTTGCTCTTCAGACAGGGGCAAGCGATCTGCTAGTTTTTCAGCGAAACTGGCTTGTTGTTCAAAATTACGGCATAGCACACGCGCCCGTTGTTCTTTAGCATGTGTCATCTGCTCTTTTAAATTGCGAATGGCACCTTCTACAGCACGGAGTTGTCGCTGAATCTTAGCCTCAGTTTCCGCATTAGGAGCCGATTCTAACGTGGTTAGGCGTTGTTCAAATATCTTAAGGCGTCGAAACAAGTGCCCCAGAAGTTGCGTGTTGATGTACGCGGTTTCTTCGGCAACGGCTTTTTTCTGTGCCAATCGTTCGGCAGCCGAAACTTGGGGAGCGGTTGGGAATACTTGGATAAACGCATCATATTCGCTAATTGCGTCCTTTTTCGCCACCTCTTCAAACGCCACTTGTTCTGCCAACGTGTTGGCAACCAAGGCGAGTTCGGTATCGGGATAGCGGTACATAAATTCCAAATAGCCTGCCAGTTCAGGCTTTTTTCGGTAGAGTTCAAGTAACTCATATTGCGCTTGACGTGCTGCCAGCGTGTATCGGTATTTGTCGATAAAGGCTTGATAAGCCGGGATTGAGCGCATGCCTTGCACTAAGTTATAGCGCAAAGTAAAAGCCACAGGTGTTTCATTGGCTTGTGGATAAGTGGCAATGAAATAATCCAACCAGTGTGGATCAATCCGATTAGGTACCCCTTGCCAAGCTTGCTGGGATTGGGGCGTATAAGTGGTATTGGATAAGATAGGTAGGGTGGGAGATTTCACCACCATTTCCCCTGCCAGCGCGGAGGAATATGTCATCAGTAAAGTGACAAACAGTTTTTTTCGCATTGTTGGTTCCCGTGATAATTAACTACAAGGATTGCATATAAGAAAGGATTTATAATACATTGGAGTTCAAAGCTTCAGCTTTGACTGAATGTACGTTGGAGTTCAAAGCTTCAGCTTTGACTGACTTTCCTAAAGCTAAAGCTTTGGATTCCATCATAACTTATTGATTTTTTAAATAGTTTTCAATAGTTTGTTGGAGTTCAAAGCTTCAGCTTTGGGCGAAGGTATTAACCTACTGAACTTTCTCCAGCACGAAGCGATAAGTCTCGCCTGTTTTCAGATGCTTCACATATAAACCGTGTTCATCTTCAAACATCTGCCAGAGGGTTTCACCGTCTTTTTCAAAGAAAATGTCGCCGGTTCTGAAGGCGTTGGCTTTGACGTTGCCGTTGACTTGGAGTTTTTCGGTGGGAGTTGCGGTACCAATGCCGACTCTGCCATCTTGGTGTATATAAAAAGCGTTTGGAGCATCTCCTGTATCAAAATGAAATCCATCCCACCTTGTTGTAAATTTCATAGCGCCTGTTTTAGGGTTTCCATTGATAGTCATAAAAGTGGGCCAATTTCCAACATCTCCGAAAATTAGAATTCCTCCATTTACTTCAAATTTTTCCACAGGAGTATTATGAACCCTGTAGGGTAGAGGCTTACCAATGGCGACATTGCCATTGCTTGAAACATTGATGGCATCCGTTTTTTGCCGTAGGCGTTGATTCTCTTTTTCCAGTGCAGCGATTCGATTTTGCTGGTGGCTGTCAAGGCGTAGATTCTCTCTTTCCTGTGCAGCGATTCGATATTGCTGGCTGTCAAGGCGTTGATTCTCAGTTTCCAGTTCAGCGATTCGATATTGTTGGCTGTCAATTTGCTTTTGCTGGGTATTCAGTTTTACCTCAAAGCACTGAAATACCTCTAGCTGATCTTTGTCCTCCACGTCTGTTAAACAGGAATCGTTCGCGTAACTCGAACTGGCGAGTGCCACTAAGATGGCTGCTTGAAGTTTGGTACGTTTTTTCATTTAATGGCTCCTGAATATAACTACAAGGATTGTATATAAGAAAGGATTTATAAGAAAGTATTTCCGGTTCACGCGCTGGCGTGGGAACCAAAAAAAGCTAATTAAGATTATTTTTCTGGTTTTCACGCGCTGGCGTGGAATGATAAAATCCTGATATTGACTTTTGACATCGCGTCGAGGCTGACATTGCTTTCGCACTGTGCCAAAATCTGTTGACAGTTTTGGGACTGTTCCTGCAAAAAAGCCAGTTCCAACACAAAATTGGATTCAACATACACTGTTATCGTATTCATAGCGAGTCACCATATGACCTTTCTTAATGGTTTCAAATAAACCAGACTCAAAGAGCCACGCTTGATTGTGTTCAAGTTGCCAGTCTGGATGCTGAGAACAAATTTCCATTTTGTCGTCCACAATCCGGAGCATACCGAACCAACCATTGACGATAAACTCGAAAGTATGGCGACGCATCTTATCAAGTGACAGCCTTGACTTATTAAAGAGGCCCTCTAGGGTGAATCTTGGATTCATTTCATAAGTGGGGTTGACCATGCCCTCATCTTCTTCAACATCTTTCCAAAGAACACTGAGTCAATTCTTTGGATTTTAGCTGGCTTTAGCCTGCTTGAGCTTTCAGCCTTGAAATTTATTTCAAGGCTCTAACCACCAATCTTTGGATTTTAGCTGGCTTTAGCCTGCTTGAGCTTTCAGCCTTGAAATTTATTTCAAGGCTCTAATCAACCGAAAACCAGTTTGTTGTGAATTTCTTATCCAAAAACGTTTGGCGAGGCGAATTTTATGACCCCATTGTGCAAAATTGCTGCCGCGAATGACTCTAGACATGGTTCTGGTTGAACAGATATTGGCTCCCGTGTAGCTCTTATCAAAAGGCATAGAGGAGCATGTCCATTCGCTGACATTGCCGATCATGTCGTAAAGTCCAAAGTCATTTGCTTTAAATTGTGCTACGGGTGCGGTGGCGGCATAGTGATCATTGCAGGTTTCGCTGCTTGAAGCCTTTGTTTGGGTACGCCAAGTAATATCAGCGATGTTAGCGTATTCGCAAGCGGCACTTGAATCGTTTCCCCAGTAGTAGGCAGTGGTTTTATTAGCACGGGCGGCGTACTCCCATTCGGCTTCGGTGGGGAGGCGGAGCGTATCGCCAGTTTTTTTCGATAGCCATTGGGCAAATTGATGCGCTTGTGAACGCCGGACTTTGACGACGGGTTGGTTATCTTGATTGAAACCTTCACCGCTATCATGGTTGACTTTAAATTGATATTGCGCGTTGGTGACTTCGGTTTTGCCCATCCAAAAGCCTTCGACACACAGACGATTTTGGGTTTCATTGGATTGATGCCCCACTTCAGCTTTAGGGCTGCCTATTTGAAAACAGCTGGGGGGAATATAAATAAATGCCATGCCAGTTGTCGGTTCTATCCAAGTGCTACCTGCGGGGGGGTGTTCTGGGTCGTAACGCAGACGCACTTGCAATTGGGGATGAATATCAGCCGGTAATTTTTTCCAGCGATAAAAGCCACGTTGCCCCATTTGGGTGGGGTGGTTGTGCAGAATACCTTTGTCAATAGGTTGCCATTGGCCGTTTGTGGCGAAGTAGTCAATATCAAAGCGGGCATAGTTGGGCAAATTGTCGGTTGCCCAAGCAATATCTAAAGGTTTATCGGCCTGAATAGATTGGCTGGCAACCGGTGCGAGTAGGGTAATACGCGGTGCATTGTCGGTTTGAGTCGCGGTGGCTACTGGCAACGAGGCGGTACAATGAATGACGATGCTTTGAATGCCTAAATCATGTTCAAGTCCACCGATTTTCAGCACATTGTCGCCCGCTCGTAGCTGTTGGGCTAAGTTATAAAAACGGGTTTGTGGTTCGTGTGGTTCGGCGACTTTTAAGCGTTGGAGACGGTTATCGTTCAGGAACAGAATCGAAGTGGTTTCAACGCCTTCACGACGAGGCATACCGAGTTCACGTACTTTTAAGCGACAGTTGTCAATTGCCACCGGCAAACGAAAGCGCAAATTCATCAAATTCCCCGCATCCACTTGCCAGACGGGGAACACGGATTTTGGTGCTTTGTCAACGCGCCGAAAATCGCCCCCTAAAGTCAAGCCACCAAATAAACGCGCCTTGCCTGTGGTGATGTCGGCGGAGTATAACAAGTCTTGGTTGCTGGGTTGTGCCAAGGCGGTTGTTATGCTGGTTGTGAGTAAGACAGTTGATAAATAACGCATAGATGAATTTCCTGTTATTATTGTAGAATTGTAGAATTGTAGGGTGGATAAAGCGATAGCGTATCCACCCTTTTCGCTGAGATTCGGTGGAGCAGCGAAGCTTTATCCACCCTACGAAACTATAAGGATTGTGTGTGTATAGTACAGCGGATTAGCGGTATAAACGGATTGATTCGTAGATATTGAATGGTGGGCAACAAAAACACGTTGCCCACCCTACCTGTCTACCTGGCTGATTCAGACAAATTTAACGTTGTTTGTAGAGGTTTTGGATTTCAAAGTCGGTGAGGGCGCGGTTATAGATGCGGAGTTCATCCATTATGCCTTCAAACTGTTGAGAGAGTTCCCAACCACCATTGAGACTATCTTGCTCACCACCCAACCATAAACCTTCAACCTTGAAAGGAGTCTTTGAACCATACCTAAGCGTTTGCTTGGGTAATCCATCGACATAAACTCTAGTTTGAGCAATTTTAGTCACAACCGTTAGGCTATGCCATTGATTGTCACTAACACTAATATTAGTGTTTTTGTAATCACTATGATAATGAGGTGCCAGAAATGGGTAAAAATAAATGACGTATTCATTTTCCGATGACTGATTCGCGCCAGAAACTAAACCATAGTCATTATCCTTGGTTTTTATCCAAAGATTCACGGTTAACTCAATCCCTTGAATAGCAGAAGCCGACAACTTAATCCGACTGTCTTTTCCATTGAAACTATAGGCATTACCAAATTTACCCTTCACTAGCGTTGCACCATGAACTTCTCCATGATGCCCATTCCCACTCACATCATTGGCATGACTATCAAATGGATAATACGCCACCAACCCATCAGTCAAAGACAAGCGCATCTTCAAGGCTTCAATTTGTGCTTGTTGTGCTTGAATTACCTTTTCAAGCTGTCCAAATCGTCGATTCATATAATACTTTATATCACTTTCAAGCTGTTCAATCAGTTGGATTATGGATTGCTGCCTTCCCATTTGCTTTTGCAGATGGTTTAGTTTTGCTTCAACGCACTGGAATACCTCTAACGGTTCTTTGTTTTCCACGTCTGTTAAACAAGACTCGTCTGCATAACTCGAACTGGCGATAACCGCTAAGATGGCGGCTTGCAGTTTAACTCTTTTTTTCATCAATTTCTCCTGATAGTAGCGTAGGCTGGGTAGAGCGGTAGCGAAACCCACCAAGAAATTTTCTGGTTCCTTTGCACCGGCGCTCATCGTTATACACAAGTCAAAATGGTATGAATTGTAGGGTGGATAAAGCGATAGCGTATCGGCCCCATTTTCGCGGTTCGGTGGAGCAGCGAAGCTTTCTCCACCCTACAAATTTTTTTAAATCAAACACTTAAATACTTATGTATAACGATGAGCGCGCCGGCGTGGGAACCAGAAAAACGAAACCCTACGCTTGCTTTTTTTATTCAAGCCTTTATTCTGTTGCGAATTCTGTCTGTTTCCTCATTTCAGGGGAACGGAAACCCAGAACTATCCGATCTTTCGGAACTCCGGCTCTGAGAAGTTCGGTGGCTATCCCGTCTTCTGTTCCGTCACGCTGAATCCATACTTTGTCACCGATAATGTCGATATGGACAAGACAGCCGTGAACCCGCCTGACACCTTCACGCCCGGCTATCACCAGCAGATAGTGATCAGCCTCCGTGTCAAATACGGTCTGAGACTGGATGTTTCCGTAGGAATACGGAATTTCAGAGTATTCCTTTATCACTTTCCGAACAATCCCACGATATTCATCTAACCCACGATATTCATCTAAGGTATCCATTTCAAAATCTCCTCCCCGAACGGATTAAATACGATGAGTCTGAAACGCTCATTGTCAAGCAAAAGCTTTCCTATCGGCTCTTCAAAAAGATCGGAAAAAATCTCTTCAGGCACAGCAAGGTACAGTTCTCTGTCAGGTTCTGTTTTTTTAAGGACATCATGATACACGACATACTGACCCACCGCTTTTTCAAGATCATTCATTTCGGAATGACCAGTGAAACTTTTGACTTCCACACCTATTTTCCGTCCGTCCTTTTCAGCCGCCATGAGTTTTTCAGCGCCGAGATCGACATACATGTCCTTCGCCCCCCACTTGAGATGCATCTGCTCATGGGTGACTGTCCAACCGTCTTTTGTCAGAGCCTTTTTCATATTTTCGTGATAAATGTCTTTTGCGGGCAATTTATTATTTTACCTTTATTTTCTAATTGTTAAGTGGCATAACGTCTGTGTCTGAATCAGAATTGACAGAATTAAAGAATTTGATCTCGCATAGCGAAGAACGAAGTTTCAGAATAAGTTTTATTAGACATGATACAAATTTAATGTAACTTATTGATTTATTTAATTTTTTATTAGAAAATGAATAAAATCAAGCACTTAAATTTAATCGGTATAAGGTATATTCTGTAAATTCTAAAATTCTGTAAATTCTGATTCAGACAAATTTAACGTTGTTTGTAGAGGCTTTGGATTTCAAAGTCGGTGAGGGCGCGGTTATATCTGCCCACCATTCAATAGTTCATAAATAGTACAACGAATAACCGAAATAACCGAATAAAACCCAATTCATCCTTGGATCAATCCGTTTAGTTCCCTAATCCGTTGTACTTATAGTTTGTCAGATAAATATTTTGGTCGGAGTTCAAGCTTTAGCTTGGTTCTGCCAAACTAAAGTTTGGACTCCTTTTTCTGAAAGTCTATAGAGAGAAGCTAATCAATCAAGATTATTGAGACAACACGCCCAATGGCGTTTTTCGTCCACGTAGCAGCCACTGTCCCATTCGTAACCCAAGCTTCTGTGGGCTTTCTTATAGAAATGGAGCATAGGGCCATAACCTTCTGGACATTGCAAATTTTGGCCTTTCCAGCCCCAAGCATCCTTATATCCAAGTAAAGAATTATGCGGGTGAGTACTCCCGGCGTATTTCCCCTCTGAACAAGTTCCCAGCGTTCTCAAATAGTCTCCTTCATAAGGAATACGCGAGCGAGGATAAGCATATTTCAGGACTAAGGCTTCCATAAATATGCACAGGTGATAACCCGTTTCACAGATAGTTCCTTGACCAAGTTCATTTTCCTTTGCCGTTTCCCGAACTTCTGCCATCGTATATGCTTTGGCAGAAGGCTTGAGTACCGGTTTTGGGTGGCGGGCATCCATGACTTGCCAGTGGGTGCCATTACAAAGCCGGCCATAAGTGCCATCAAAACGGATTAGCCCTGTTTGTTCGCCGGTGCAATTTTCGGTTGTCGCCGGGAGTGTTTGGTTGGGCAGTTTTTTGGAGAGTTGCTCAACTTGGGTTTTGAGGGTTTTGTTTTTTTGGGTGAGAGTTTGGATTTTTCCTTGCTGTTCCCAAATTTTTTCTTGCTGCCTTCCAATTTGCTTTTGCTGACGGTTCTGTTTCGTCTCAAAATAAGCATGATTAACTTGAAGTTGCTCAACTTGGGTTTTGAGGGCTTGGTTTTTTTCTTGCAGACGGTTCTGTTTCGTCTCAAAGCACTGGAATATCTCTAACGGCTCTTTGTTCTCCACGTCTGTTAAACAGGACTCGTCTGCATAACTCGAACTGGCGATAACCGCTAAGATGGCGGCTTGTAATTTAACTCTTTTTTTCATCAAGTTCTCCTGAATAGTACAGCGGATTAGCGGTATTAACGGATTGATTCAAAGCCAATTCCCAGTCAATCTAGACTTTAATGGTAAATACTAAATCCAGGGAAGAAGGTGGATACGCTGTCGCTTTATCCACCCTACATTCAAGCTTAGGGTTTTACGCAAAGAATATGGTACCCCGCCCAACTATTGATTACATAGGAAGCAATTCCTGTCCGGCTTAAAGCAAAGGTATTAATTCTTTTTTTACCCCCCATTACACTATCGCTATCAGTTGCAAAGTAAAACCCGGACTGTGGATAGTCATCCTCTTCATGGAGCAGGGTACAAGCGAAGGAAGGTGAGCCTCTCAAATTAAAGTAAAGGATGGCATCTTTCTCGTTATTACCGGGGCGATAGGCAATCCACTCATCATTTTTCATGGGGATTTTACCATCGCCTAAATCAAGTGTGTGCTGAGTCCCCTTGGCATCAACAAATTTTATTATACTACCAGTCCTATAGATATGCATTGAAGTTAACTTTTCTTCAAACACTTTCTTTTGGGCGACAAGCTGCTTTTGCAAAGAAGCCATTTCTTTGCGTAAGGCTTGATTTTCCTTTTCAAGCTGTCCAATCCGTTGGTTCATATAATACATTATATCACTGTGGTCCGCCAGTTGCGCTCGATTTTTCTTTTCACGCTGTTCAATCCGTTGGATTTTGGCTTGCTGCCTTCCAATTTGCTTTTGCTGGTGATTCTGTTTCGCCTCAAAGCACTGGAATACCTCTAACGGCTCTTTGTTCTCCACGTCTGTTAAACAGGACTCGTCTGCATAACTCGAACTGGCAATAACCGCTAAGATGGCGGCTTGTAGTTTAACTCTTTTTTTCATCAAGTTCTCCTGAATAGTACAGCGGATTAGCGGTATTAACGGATTGATTCGTGGCAGATACTAAATCCGTTGAATCCGTCAATCCGTTGTACTCACATTTAACGTTGTTTGTAGAGGCTTTGGATTTCAACATCTGTGAGGGCGCGGTTGTAAATGCGAACCTCGTCTATGGTACCTTTGAAATACCTATAACCATAGCCTTCATAGCCAATATACACCTTTGGCATATCAAGTAAGTTGTTATATGATGTCGATTCTTCACTTCTTTTTTGTCCATTCACATAAAATGTGACTTTGCTGGTGTTGTCATTTAAAGTATTAAGAATGACGACGACGTGATACCACGTATTGTTTTCAATGGGGTGTGGTTCTATAAATCTCCCATAACTGCCTTGTTGAGAACCATGTGTAAAAAGATCAAGCCTTAAGTGATTACCCGGAGGATCAAGCAAGAATGTATATCCGGAGTTATCATTTCCGACTAACCCAGCGTATGCTTTATTAGCCTCCTTTTTTATCCAAGCAGCAATAGTGAGGCGATGATCAATATTTAAGCTATCACTACTACCAACCAAAATATGATCATCATTTCCATCGAATTGATAGGCACTATTCGCACTCCCAAACCGATCCGCTGTCAACGTGGCTCCCTTAACTGTGCCATGATTTCCATATCCACTCGCATCATTAGCATCAGCATTAAACGGATAATACGCCACCAACCCATCAGTCAAAGACAAGCGCATCTTCAAGGCTTGATTTTCCTTTGCCAGTTTTCCAATTTGCTTTTGCTGGCGATTCTGTTTCGCCTCAAAATAAGCATGATCAACTTGAAGTTGCTCAACTTGGGTTTTGAGAGCTTTGTTTTTTTGGGTGAGAGTTTGGATTTTTCCTTGCTGTTCCCAAATTTTTTCTTGCTGCCTTCCAATTTGCTTTTGCTGACGGTTCTGTTTCTCCTCAACGCACTGGAATACCTCTAACGGCTCTTTTTTCTCCACGTCTGTTAAACAGGACTCGTCTGCATAACTCGAACTGGCGATAACCGCTAAGATGGCGGCTTGCAGTTTAACTCTTTTTTTCATCAAGTTCTCCTGATAAATAGTACAGCGGATTAGTGAGCGTAGGGTGGGTAGAGTTCCACCGATGAAATCGGTGGAAATATTTGGGGTAAAAAATTGATAGGAATGACAGATTTAACGCCCCAGTACGAAACCCACCATTTGAAAAAGGTGGGTTGAGCGTTCCGCTACTTCGTTGCGCTATCGCTCTACCCACCCTACAATTTACCCATCCTACGCTTGCTACAATTTACTCTTCAGTGCCCTTTAGGGTACTTGAGCTTTTAGCCTTGAAATTTATTTCAAGGCTTTGTGTATCTACTTATAAAAATTTCTTTAATGTCTCCATAAGTTCTTTGGAAACATTCAGCGTTTCGCTACTCTCTTTTAACAGGTTGTCATTATAGACTTGATTTTGCAATAGTGTCAACACCTGTTGGGTTTGATCCAATGCCTCTTGTTGTGCGATGGGGATAATGGTTTGTAATACTTCACCGCATTCAGGGCAATCTTTGGCTAACTGCCGTTGGGTGGTTTCTACGACAATATCTAATGGATTTTTGCCATCTGCAATTAGTTGTATCGTGTCTAACACTGGGGCACAATCTGGACAGTGTTCGATGATTTTTTCATTCACTAACGCGGTTATAACGGTTTTCGGATCACCTTGGGTTATGCCTTTGGCGGTATCCCAAACTTGTACGCATTCTGGACAACCCTCGCCAAGTTGCGATTTGGCAAAAATCTCTAACGTATTTAACGGATCATCGCCTTTTAACAGGCCATCAGCCATGTCAACAAAAGGGGTACATTTTGGGCAAGACTCACCCAGTTGGTTTTTGGCGACAGTGAGTAGGATATCTTGTGGATTTTTTCCTTGTACCAAACCTTCGGCAATATCCATCGCGGGCGCACAAGGTGGACAATGCTCACCGACAATGCCTTTGGCACCACCAATGAAGGCTTCATCAATGTCTTTACCCTGAACCACATCCGAGACAACCCCGACTAATGCCCCAGCAATATCCCCCGAACCCGGCAGGTAATAATTAGCCGCTGTACTCACTACACCCTTCACTAAACCCTTTACACCATCCCAAAAGCCACCGCCGCTGTCAGATCGAGATCGTTGTTCGGCGATTTGGGCAAACTGTTGGGTTTGTTGGCTAATCAAGCCTTGGGTTTGCCTATCAGACGCTAACAGTTTTTCGGTATTATAAAGTGTAATTTGGGTTTGATGTTCAACGGATTTTAACGTCAAGCTTTGGGCGTTGACAATGGCTTTGCCTTGAAAATGGAGTGTTTGGCGTAATTGTTCGGTTTGTCTAGCCCGTTGTTTGAGGCTTTCTTGATGCGTTTTTTCCAACGCTTTGGCAATCCGCCGGTTAGCATAGAGTTGGCGATTAGCAAGGGCTAACTTTTCTTGATGCAAGGACGCGGTTTGTAATTGACGCGCTTCCATATCTGCATGAAGTTGAGTAAAACCCTTTTTCACGGTACCCGCGACAGCCCGTAATAAGGTTTTTTGGGTTGCCATGCCTTGATTCATATCTTGATTGAGTTGAACCAAATGGCTACGCACGCGATCCAAATCTTCATGCAGCAATGACAGATGGGCATTGGTTTTGGCAACGGTAGCCTGAACCTCCGTCAAACCTTGATGAATCTTCTTCAGATTCTGATTGACTTCCTCCAAGTCTTGATGTAGCACATTGACACTGGCGACTAATTGCTGCAAGGATTGATTCATCAACACATTATCCCGATGCAAACGGGCAAAGCCATCGCGCAGGGTTTGACGAGTTTTGGCAAATTCTTCTTGTAGCGCGACAATTAACGCATCATGGCTTTTGATGAGTACTTGGCGAATTTCTTCTAGTTTTGCCATAATGCGTTGATGGCGTTCTTCTGAACGAACTCGTTTAGCAGCGGGCGTATTTCTGTAGAGTTCGCTACGTAATAGATAAAAATACCGTTTAGCCACCCGCCAATAGTATTGAACTAGCCGATTACGCTCTTCTTCTGTCAGCGTTTTATCATCTAAAACCGCTTCGGCATCACTGACTGCCTGTTCCATCAAAGTTGCGAGTTGATTTGCGCGATTTTCCCGAATCAGACTAATATCGTTTATCAGCCCTGTTATGGAATTCTGTACAGCGACAAATTCTTCCCAAAAGACTTTATCTAACTGTTCAGGTGCTTGCGCCAAACGCGCATCAAGCTTTGCCATCACTTTTTGTTCTTGAGCTAGGCGATTCTTGAGACGTGCCTGTTCAGTTTCTAAATAGGCAGTTTCAAGCACTAAGGCTTTTTTCTGGGCGAGTTGTTCCGCAGCCGACACTTGGGTTGCCTGTGGAAACAGATCGATAAACGCATCATATTCCTCAACTATGTTCAGTTGGCTGGTGAGTTCAAAAGCCAAGGCTTCAATATGTAATTGAGCCACCACGGCTTGCGGCGTATTGGGATAACGCTTAATAAAATCAAAATAACCGGCGACGGTATTTTGTTGACGATAGAGTTCAAATAACTCATAAAGTGCCTGTTCAGCGGCTAAGGTGCCGGCATATTTATCCAAAAAGGCATGATAATGCGGTATTGAACGGCTGGTTTGTACCCCATTGAAACGCAAGGTAAAAGCGACTTGGGCTTCATCGGATTGGGAATAGGTGACAATAAAGTGATCCAAAAAAACGGGATCCGCTTTATTGAGTAACGCCGCCCAAGCCTTGGTAGCCTTTGAGGCTGCACTATCCGATTGAATAGGGGTTGGTACGCTGGTGAGTACCAGTTCTGCCGCGTGAAGCGGGTAAGTTATGAAGAAGATAATTAATATTAATAGACGCATAAATAAATACCTTGGTTTGATTTCGACGCTTCGCTGAGAGGAATGGGTTCCCAAACAGAGTTTTAAGTAGATACACAAAAGTTTTTTAACCTATGCATAACTCGAACTGGGAAGTTTTTTGAAAAAACTTGGTTTCTTTCCGTAAAATCATTCCCAAATGGAATTTGGGAACGAGAAATAATACACGAAAGTCAACCTGTTTGGAAGTTGAAAACGAAAAAATAAGGGCATCCTACGCTTGCTTTTTTTAATTCAATTGAATCCGCTGCCCCCAAGGCACTTTCCGTTTACCCTTCACTAACCAAATAACGGGATAAATAGGTACTATTTTGGGAAAATCGCCCTCTGCATCCGTAAAATAGAGCAATAAATCAGGGGGTTGCATTTCCATATCGACATAGTCAAAAATGGGTTTAAAAGAAGTGCCACCACCACCAGTCAATTCATGAGAAGTTTTCAACTCTTCCCAAGGTTCATATATCCAAGGGGATTCCTGAGATAATTCCGCATCGCAAGCCAGTAAAGTCACACGCGCCCGTATTTGTCCTTTCAAAGCATTGATTTCAGCCAGAAATTGTGCCATTTCATCGTCGCTCACCGAACCACTGATATCTAAAGCCACCACAACTTCTAATTGGGCACTGTGTTGGCTCGGAAAAATCGCGGTACCTTCGCGCCGTGATGGGCGAGTATAACTATAATCATTCCGAGCGGTTGTTGTCATATAACGTGCCAACAGCATACGCCAAGGTAATTGCGGTTGTAACAGATGATCAACCATTCGCGCTAAGGCACCGCTTAATTTACCTGATTGTAATGCTTGCTGCATGGCACCGGCTAAACGTTGTTGCCATTGTATATCCAGATTTTGGCATTCTGTATTTGTTAAGGGGGGAGGTTGTGGTGCATTGCCACTGTCGATTTCAACTTCTTCTTCAGCGAATGACGATTCATTTTGAGGCGAACGATAATTTTCTTTGTCCTTTTGATGTTCTCCATTAGGCTGATTACTATTATTTCCATCGGGTTGCTTTTGTTGATCATCATCATAGATATGTCTATCCATCGGTTCATCGGCATTGTTTTCCTCAATCATCGGATAGATTTCTTCGGCGATCATATCTTTATAGCATTCCGGGAACCAAACGCCGGGCGGTGGGGTTAAACCATCCGCGACTAATAAGGGATTGATCGCATAATCACAGGCTAAATCCCAACGGTGTTTATTGCGATGTTCACGGCGAGCAAAATGCGATAAAGCACAATGTAAGGCTTCATGTGCTAACACAAATTGTACTTGGTTGATATTTAATGCTTTGATATAGCTCGGATTATAGTAAAAAGATCGGGCATCAGTGGCACAAGTGACACACCATTCCTGAGCGGGTTGCGTTTTTAATCTCAGTACCAATGCCCCCAAAAAAGGTTTATCCATAATCAGTTTGGTTCTTGCCCGAGCGAGTTTCGTTTTAATCTCATTCATAGAGCATAATATCTCCAATGGTTTTTGCCCATTGCGAAAACGCGGGCACCTTAAATATCGTTTCACCAATGGCGCGTTGTAAATCGGAGACTAACATGACCCCCATTTCGCGCGGTTTTAACTTTGCGGCAAAATTCAATAAATGTTCGTATATGTCTAGCGCATTAGGGCTGTTTTTGACCCGAATGGCTCGCCCCACCAAAGCGGCGGCAACGGCATATTGCAAATCAATTTCTTGAGGTATAGAAACGGTTTCGCCCCGTAAAATGGCTTCCAAATCCGGCATATTCTCCAAGTTGGCAATAAAAGCATGTAATTCAATTCCAGCTGCGGAACCAACACAAGCTTGTAGGGCACCTAAAAGGAGTTGGGGGTGTTCACAAAATTTTTGTAAGGCACGGTGGGCAAATTCCCATGAGCGAGGAGAAGGAAAAGCGACGGGATTATGGGCAGGATCAAAATCAAATAATAATTCGGGGCGAAATCTTAAAAAGGCGATAACGCTTTCATCAATTTCGTTTTGATAAGCCCAAGCAACCCAATCATCAAGGTTCACCTCAAATTCAAAATGAGAAAATCGGTTCGCTAGAGGGGAGGGCATCGTATAAGTGACTCCGCGATCACCTTGGCGATTACCTGCTGCGATAATTGCCCATCCATCGGGTACTTCGTATTCACCTAAGCGACGATCTAAGATGAGTTGATACGCTGCCGCTGATACGCTGGGTGGGGCAGAAGTGATTTCATCTAAAAATAAAAAGCCAGTGGTACCATGACGTTTGGCATTGGGCAATAGGGCAGGAATCGCCCATTCAACATGTTCACCCACACGAAAAGGGATTCCACGTAAATCACTCGGTTCCATTTGTGATAATCGAATATCAATGACAGGGGCTGAATGCTTCTTCGCAATTTGAGAGACAATTTGAGATTTGCCCACACCGGGCGCTCCCCATAACATAACAGGGGTATGATGCCCGTCGTGGGTACTTAAAAATTCGCGATCTAATATAATACTGATTTGGCTAGGGCGCATAATTGAGTTTGGTAGGAAGTGATAATTTTTATAACGTTTTGATTTATAATGATTTTTTTAATATTAAAAAGGTTTCATTATTTTTACTGAATGTGTATTATATAGACTTTCAGAAAAATCAAAGCGATCAGACCTGACAGGTTTTTAAAACCTGTCAGGTCTTTTCCTCGTTCCTCGTTCCCAAATTCCATCGATTGAATTGAATGCGACGGAATATGGCAAAATGATGAATCATAGAGTTGAGTTTGAAAGGGTTGATTTGAATCTGAACAAATTTTGGGTTCCTAAATATAATGGTTCGGACAGTTTTTTAAAAAGGTAGCATATTTTATAAGTAATTGAAATAAAAGGTTTTTTATGTTTTTGGGTAAAAATAAAAACTCTTTTAATAACAATAAGTTATAAATAGTCTGAACCACTGTAAAATGCTATCAGCTAAAGCTTTGGACTCCAAAAAAACACCTAAAGCTAAAGCTTTGGACTCCAAAAACAACGCCTAAAGCTAAAAGCTTTGGACTCCAAAAACAACGCCTAAAGCTAAAGCTTTGGACTCCAAAAAAAACACCTAAAGCTAAAGCTTTGGACTCCAAAAAAAACACCTAAAGCTAAAGCTTTGGACTCCAAAATTTCAACTCTTAATTCGCATTTGTAATATTGAACCTATACTTTTATCAGAATAAAAACTTATGGAACGCAAGTACAAACTCTTAATTGTGGATGATGATAAAGATATTCTCACTGAATACGAAAATCATCTGGTTAAACAAGGATTTATTGTAGAAGTGGCTCACGATGGCACTGAAGGGCTTGAAAAACTACGCCGTGACAGCGAGTTTGATATAGCCCTCGTTGATTTCAAGATGCCAGACATGAATGGCGTTGATATGATTCGTCAAGCGTATAAGGTGGGAATAGAGGCGGATATGATTATTTGGAGCGAACCCGAAGAGTACAATAAGTACGATACCATCGCTGCAATGAAACTCGGCGTGAACGACTGGTTTGAAAAGTCTCGTCTTGACATGCCCAAGTTCTTTCAAAGAATCAAGGAAGTGGCTGAGGGTGTGCCACTTGCTGAGATGGCTAAAATGCTATCCCTTATCCCCAAAGAGGAATTCAAATGGTAGAACGTCAATATTATTTTGATGCTAACGCGCTTTTCAAATACTACCAAGACGAAAATGGTGATTTGAAAATCCGGCGCTTGGTGTCAAATAGTCAGAAACCTATTTTGGTTTCTTCACTCACCTTGTTAGAATGTCTCAACGTTGTGATGCGATGTCGCCGTAAAAACCTCTTCAAAAGTAGACGTGTGATGAGAATTTTTAAGCAATTAAAAAAGGATGCTCGCTTCAACACGACGAATCATCCTTTTCAAATAATACCCATTTCTGAAGAAGTATTTTTTGTGGCGCAGAATATTTTATTTCACCATGCGCGTACCTTTCAAATTGGTTCTTATGATGCATTGCATTTAGCCATTTTTAAAAATTTATCGTTGGAACCATCACCTATTTTTGTGACTTCGGATCAATCAATGCAAAAAGTTTGTGAACAACTTTCCATTTCTTTTTATGATCCTGAGATTGAGTAATGAGTAAAGGGGGTATCCTAATGGCACGCACGATAGCAAATATACATATTTCTCTTGTCTGAATCAGAATTTGATCGCAGCGAAGCTTCGGTAACGAAGTTTCAGAATTTAATAATTTGATCTCCGCACAGCGAAGGCAACGAAGTTTCAGAATGATTAATTAGAATTATGGAAGTGTTATTCTGTTAATTCTTAAATTCTGTTAATTCTGATTCAGACAATAAAATATCGTGCGTGCCATTAGGGTGTATCCCACGCACTCAGTGATCTGATTTTATCTCATTAACACTATCAAATTTAAGCCAATTAAACCCCTTTGGCTCGTTACATCTCTCAATTGTGCTGGTGCCAACTTGGATAAAATCAACCCCTGCCTCTTTAGCAGCAATATAATCACTGCTAGAATTACCAATATACACACAATCCTTAATCCCCATTTTGAGTCTTTTAACACATTCTATAATGGGTTCTGGGCTTGGCTTTTCGGCTATCAATTCCCCATTCGCGTTTTTGCTACCCGCACTGATGATAAAATGCTCACTTTCGATAAATTTGCCGAGCAAACCATTGACATTTTTTAAGGTATAAAGTGCTTCAA
>Ga0233403_10000494_pt1 | contig 18589 bp, 9 predicted proteins | sample Na_oxic_1_MG_FD_179866 | JGI IMG/M metagenome (GOLD analysis project Ga0233403, IMG submission 179866) | Seawater microbial communities from Saanich Inlet, British Columbia, Canada - Na_oxic_1_MG | ecosystem: Environmental > Aquatic > Marine > Inlet | place: Canada: British Columbia | collected...
GGTGATGCTGGCGTTGACACCGTTTATGGTGGTGAAGATAACGATGATATTAGCGGTGGCGCGGATGGTGATACCCTTTATGGCGAAGCTGGCGGGGATACCATTCAAGGTGATAGCGGCGATGATGAAATCTATGGCGGTTTGGGTGCCGACATTTTACACGGCAACGCCGATAACGACACCATTTTCGGTGGCAGCGATCCCGATTTGATTTATGGTGATGCGGGCAATGACACCCTTGACGGTGAAGCGGGTAGTGATATTCTCTTTGGTTATACTGGCCACTATGCCAGTTTAAGCGAAGCTGAAAAAGCGACTATCACGGGCGACATGGATGTCGATCATCTGATTTCCAGTTTGGACAATGACGTACTGGATGGTGAAGGCGGTGGCGATCAATACACGATTAATATGAGTGGTGGCACTGTCAGTAAGCTTGTGACGGTGTTTGACACTGGTGAAGCTGATAGTGGCGCGGATAATATGACGATCAACGGCACTATTGAAGACGATACTTTCCTTCTACGTTCCGGGGTTGCTGAGGATGCGATTGCTTTTGTGGCAATGCTCAATGATTCTGACATCGAGGTTAACGGTTTTGAAGAGGTGGAACGCATTGATTATGATCGTCAACTCGAAAGTATGACGATCAATAGTTTCAAGGGTGAGGATCATTTTGTCTTAGATGATAACCGTGCGATCACGACGATTAATGCTGGGCCGGATAATGACAGCTTCCAAGTCGGGCAAATGTTCGATACGCCTAGAACGGTAGATGATGCGCTGATTCAACCCCATGATCAAGATAAACCGCACGATGGCACTGATGAAAGGGATACCGATATCTTTGCGACGATTGAAACCACGCGGGGTTATCTGAGTAATGGCATCAGTGAAACAACGGTTATCAACGGGGGCGGCGGCAATGATGCTTTTACCGTTTTCCATAATAAAGCGGTATTGGGTTTAAATGGGGGAGACGGTAACGATGAATTTACCATTCGCTCTTTCGCTTTAAGTGGTTCACAAGAAACGGTGCGCGAACGGACTGATCTCTCTGGCGGTTCGGATGCGGATTTGGTTCAATACGCGCTGAATGCGCCCGTGAATATCGACGGCGGTGATGGCTTGGATGAAATTCGTATCATTGGTACTGAATTTAGCGATGATTATGTGATCACGTCAAAGGGTGTTTTTGGCGCGGGTTTAAACGTCAATTTCGTGAACATTGAACTGTTGAAAGTGGATGGTGCCGAAGGCAATGATCGTTTCTTCGTTCAAAGCACCGATCCGGATTTAGTCGTGAAGTTAGTCGGCGGTTTGGGTAGCGATAGTTTCAACGTGGGTGGCGATGCGCCACCGGTGATCAGCAATGATTTACTGGGCCACAGCGGTATTATCAGCCACATTGTCGTCAGTGAGGATCCTAATTATGATGGCATCAGGGTAGAAGGCATTTCTGCCAATGTCGCTGATAATGATGAGCCGGGTATCGTGCTCACGCAAAGCGAAGGCGAAAGCGTTGTTGGAACTGTGAATGGTACCAGCATTAGCGAAGATTTCTACACCGTGATTTTGACACACGCGCCACTCCCTGATGAAAAAGTAGTCGTGACGGCTTTGGCACCTAAAGAAGCTGAAAACGCGCTGATCAAATTCAAGGTAAACGGAGAATTAAAGGATTCGGTGCAATTGGTTTTCGATAGCACTAATTGGAATACTTACCAAAAAGTGTCTTTTGTCGCCAATGCTGAACTGGGAAGCGATCCCCTGGTTGGCATGATCAACCATACTATCAGTAGTGAAGACACCCTTACCGGAACGATTAGCGAAGCGGTAAACGATTTCGCCACGATTCGCTTAGATCAAGCCCTGACATCTGATATCGATTTGACGGGCGCGACGATTAAAATCACGGAGGGTTTGGGTAAAGGGCAAATACGCGGAATTGAATCTCTTGACGGCGCACTGTTGAATCTGCGAACAGCTTGGAATATTGTGCCCGATGCCACCAGTGTTTATGAAATCGACTTGGTTGATGGTGAAACCATCCGCACAGGGCAAATCCTTGAAGCAAGCAATAACACCACGGCGATAGTCAATGGCACAGAGTTCGGTGTGAATAATCCTGGCGGTGATCTGCGCGGCGCAACGCTACAAATCACGAGCGGCACGGGTGCAGGGCAGGAACGTTTGATCATGTCCAATACTGCTGACAGCTTGGTTTTGAACAAACCGTGGACAACGGCACTGGATGACAGCAGTCAATTCCAGATTTTGCGTTATGGTGCTGTTAAAACACAAAGCGTCACTGTTTTTGTGAACGATACCCCGATGGAAGCGGCCGATTTAACCCAAGCGCCAGGCGTTCAGGTAGTACAAACTTCAGGTTCGACTGACGTGATTGAAGGTATGGGCACGGATACCTATTCTCTGAATTTGACTCAAAAACCAAGCGCCGATGTTAAAGTCTATGTGCAACCGGAACCCACCATCACCACGCGAGGGCAAATATTCTATAAAACGGCCCAAGTCGAAACAACGGGTTTGCAAAGTGATGAAAATGGGCAATTTGTGGTGTTTACGCCTGACAATTGGGCGACAGCGCAAACCATTACCGTGAACGCGATAGATGATACGGTTGTCGATGGCGGCGATACCAAAGTCTTTGCACCGATGCCCCAAATCATCAATCAAATACAAGGCCCCTTGTATCTGGAAGGCATGGGCGATTCGGAAGTCTCCATCGGTTCCTTGGGTGAATCCCTGATGTTACCCGGAGAAAGCAATCAAAAGGCCTCATTAGGCAATGTCATATGGGCAACGGACAACAGTATCAAAGTCGTTCAAGAAGACATTCCTCAACACTATGACGACTTAGTCGATTTAACGCTAGAAATCACCGCCGGCACTGCTAAAGGGGAAGCCCGAATCATCACCGGCTTTAATGCGGAAACGGGCGTTATTGCCATCGACACCCCTTGGGATGATGAACGGCCTGATGAAACCAGTGAATTTACCCTCTCAACCACCCATCCCAACCTATTAGTGGATGAAACCGAACAGGTGGATGTCGTCACGGTTTTTAACAACGACAGTCTCGCCGATGATAGCGGTGTTTTAACGCAGGATCGCCTGAGTGGTTTTGGTATGGGTTCTGATAATCTCGTTTTGGAAGGCACTGCTTTCAGGGCGGGCATCAATTACTTTGATATGGAAAACTTTACCGCCAATTTGGGTAAAGGCGATAACACACTCACCGTTAACAGTACGCATACTCGCGAAGACGGTTTTCGCACCGTGACGCTGATCAATGCCGGCCAAGGTGAGGATCGCATTGATGTGAATCTTGATGAAAATCAAGGCCTTATCGGCATAAAAGGTGAAGAAGGCAACGACATCATTGATGCCTCTGATTCTGAATTAGGCATTATCGCTTTTGGTGATGAAGACAATGATCAGTTAACGGGTGGCAGCGGTGAAGACATCTTATTCGGTGATCGCGGCCGTATTGACTATCTCAATGAAGACGGCGAAGTCGTCACGCGCTTAGGGCTAGAACACGATTTCAGCACCATGTTCGCCGTACCCGAAACGGATGATCAAACACCGGCCGATCAAACAGATGGTGTGGCACACGATCCCAAGCTGATTCTCAGTTTGCATGAAGAGATTGGCGGAAAAGACACCCTCACGGGTTTAGCCGGTAACGACATCCTCATCGGGGGTTCTGGTGGCGATACCATTAGTGGTTCTGAAGACAATGACATTGCATTAGGCGATAACGGCATGATTGATTTTGCCTATCAAGATAAAACCAGCGATAACAGCACTCAGACTCTGGTTTCAACCATCACACCCCTTCAAGGAGACGGGGATACTATCAGTGGTGGATCGGGCAATGATTTACTGTTCGGAGGAACAGGCAGCGATCAAATCAAAGGCAATAGCGATAATGATCTGATTTTTGGTGATCATGGGCGCGTTCAAGGTAAAGTCGAGTTGAGTGCTTTGCCCTTATCGATACCCGCTGTTTTTAGGTTTGAAGCCATTGACACGAAAATAGATGATGGCGGTGATGCGGATCGGGTTCACGGCGGATCAGGTGACGATATTATATTAGGGCAACAAGGTTCAGACGTGATTTACGGCGAAGCCGGTGATGATGACATCATTGGCGGGCATAATGTTGAAGGCGGTAGCGATACCGGAGATCGCCTTGACGGCGGGCAAGACAACGACGTGATCGCAGGTGATAACGCCATCATTGAACGTCGCGGTGACACCGAGAGTTTGCGTATTCAAACCTTAACCGCCCCAACACTCTACGATGCCAACGGCGTAGCCCAAATTTCCGGAACGCCCCACGCCGATCCCGCCGGAACAGAAAAGAGAGACATTACCCTACTCGATCATGCCGCTTATACACGAAACGGCCTATACGGTGCAGACTACATTGCTGGTGGAGCCGATGACGATATGATCTTTGGGCAACTGGGCAATGATAAGATTCAAGGCGATGGCAGTATCGATCTGCCCACCGATATAGCCGCCTCAGTTGATCAAAATGGCCAGCTAACCGGCAATCCCTCCGTTGAAGCCGAAAGCGATGGCGATGATTATATTGAAGGCAACGGTGGAAACGACTTAATCGTCGGAAACCTCGGTCAAGATGATATTATCGGTGGCAGTTCTAATCTATTCGGACTCACTGGCCCAGGCTTGCGCCCTGATGGCGCAGATATGCTCTTTGGCGGCGCGGGAACGCGCATTCTCCGCAACGATCCCGGATTAGAAACGGCAAGCACGCGCTCCAACGCCGTAGAAACAAGCGAAACAGGCAACCATACTAGAGATGCCGATGTCATTTTAGGCGACAACGCCAATATTTTCCGCATCATCAGCGCAGTCGATGGCAGCTATCTGCATTTCAATCACGATCTCAATCAAGACAAACTGGTTCGGGCCTACACACTGCTGGATTACACCTTAGGCGGCGGGGGTAGTCGAGATATTGGAACCGGAGACGAACTGCACGGAGAAGGCAGCGATGACATTTTGCACGGCATGACGGGTAATGATGTTATGTTTGGCGAAGGCCAAGACGACGATTTATACGGCGGTAGCGGGCATGATCGCCTATACGGCGGCACCGGTGTCGATGGCATATTAGGTGATGACGGCCTCATATACACCAGCCGCAATGGTATAGCCGAACCCCTCTACGGGCTGAGCCAAGCCAATCAAGAAACCGCCATATCCCTACCCGGCCCTTATGTCGGCGCAATCATTTACCCAGACGCACAAGTACAAAAAAGCGTTAAGCTACTCGCTTATGATCAAGGAGCCAGAAGCAACGGCAATGACGTGATTTATGGCGGATTAGATTCGGACTTCCTACACGGAGGCGAAGGTAATGATGCCATTTCAGGAGCCGAAGCGATTGCGGCCTATTATAATAGTCAAGCTCATACAGGCCAGATCAGCGCAACGGTTGACGGACAACGCTATACTTATCAAGTAGATACCCCCTTACCCTTTGATTCAAGCACCGGTAAGTTTGAAGCTTATGATGCCTACGATCCGCGCAGCAAAATCCCAGGCTTCCTACTTGATTTTGATGTTGTAGATGCCCAAGGCAACAAAATCTTAGATGGCACAGATCGCCTCTACGGCGACTTAGGGCATGATTGGCTAGTCGGCGGCACCGAAAATGACCGGATGTTTGGCGGTTGGGGCAACGATCTGATGAATGCCGATGATAATTTAACCACAAATAATGGCCTAAATGATCAACCCGACGCAACCGAATTTGCCGATGGCGATTTTGCATTCGGCGGCGCCGGCTTAGATGTACTGATAGCCAATACCGGAAAAGATCGTCTCTTTGACTGGAGTGGAGAATTTAATAGTTACTTCGTACCCTTCAGCCCATTTGGCGCGCCAACCGTCAATCGTGGAGTCTCACCGAATCTCATCAATTTCGTCACAGAATTAGGTTTAGGCGGCGGCGCCGATATCAGTTTAACCGAACCCGATGGTGAACTCGCCTTAGTGACTCAAAAAGATAATGCCTGGCAAGATCAAAGAGGCAAACCACGCGATCCACAACCTGGCAATCTAGGCGGTGTACAACTTGATGAACGCGGCGGCCCAGAAATCAGCGATAATAGCAAAGGGCCGAATCAACCCAACACGGGAAACAACACTACTAACGAGCAAGCTTATTGGGAAGAAAGCGAAGCACCCTACATCTACCCGATAGAAATACCCTATAGAGTGGTACCCATTGAGACATTTCTAGGTGAGAGCGATTCGCCAGATGAAACCAGCGTAGAGGATACTGACACACCAGCCGCTCAGCCCGTTGTTGATCCAAGCGTAGAAGGTGTTGGGCCAATAGTACAGGAACCCGTACAGCCCGTTGATTCCAGCAGCCCCGCGCCAACAGACGATCAATCACAGCCCGTTGATCCAATTGTGCAAGATATCGGGCCAACAACACCGGTTCAACCACAGCCCGTTGATCCCAGCGGCCCTGCGCCAACACCGGTTCAACCACAACCGGTTGATCCAACCGTGCAAGATATCGGGCCAACCATACATGAACCACCACAGGCTGTTGATACTAGCGGCCCTGTGCCAACAGATGATCAATCACAGCCTGTTGATCCAGTTGTGCAAGATATCGGGCCAACAATACATGAACCAACACAGCCCGTTGATACTAGCGGCCCTGCGCCAACACCGGTTCAACCACAACCGGTTGATCCAACCGTGCAAGATATCGGGCCAACAACACCGGTTCAACCACAGCCCGTTGATCCAAAAGTAGAAGACACAGGCACCACCACACCGGATCAACCGGCTGATCCTAAAGTGGATGACACCACTACTCAACCGGCCGATCCTAAAGTGGATGACACCACTACTCAACCGGCCGATCCTAAAGTGGATGACACCACTACTCAACCGGCCGATCCTAAAGTGGATGACACCACTACACCGACTCAACCAGCTGATCCTAAGGTAGATGACACCACTACACCGACTCAACCGGCTGATCCTAAGGTAGATGACACCACTACACCGACTCAACCGGCCGATCCTAAGGTAGATGACACCACTACACCGACTCAACCGGCCGATCCTAAAGTGGATGACACCACTACACCGACTCAACCGGCTGATCCTAAGGTAGATGACACCACTACACCGACTCAACCGGCTGATCCGACAGATAAGAAAGATAAACCCAAAGATAATCAAGGGATTGGAAACGGCAAGGGCGATGGTGCTGTAGGCGAATCAGATGATACTCAAGGCAAGCCAAGCGAGAATCAAGGCGCTGCAAAAGACAATACGGCCGAAACCGATAAGCCAAAGGCTAACTCAGGAAGTGGAGACACCAAAGACACAGCCCCCTCCACAGATAAGCCAAAGGCTAACTCTGGAAATAGCGCGACAACGACTCAACCGAGTCAAAGTAGTCAGCCAAGCGATAATCAAGGGAGTAGCAAAGACACAGCCCCAGATAAGCCAAAGGCTAACTCAGGAAACAGTTCGACGACGACTCAACCGAGTCAAAGTAGTCAGCCAAGCGATAATCAAGGGAGTAGCAAAGACACTGCACCAGATAAGCCAAAGGCTAACTCAGGAAACAGTTCGACGACGACTCAACCGAGTCAAAGTAGTCAGCCAAGCGATAATCAAGACAGTGGAGACGCGGCCTCGACAGATAAGCCAAAGGATAACCAAGGGAATGGAAAAGGCAACGTCAAGAGTGCCCAACAAGGTGCGCGACTTGAGACATTTGGGCTGTCAGAATGGAGCGTGGATAGCACAGTGGGTGTCATGTTGTTTGACGAAACCACCGGCATTTTTGTGGATAATAACGATCAAACCGAATCCGATGACTTGCTCAATGATGACTTTCTGATAATCGCGGATGGGAAAGCATTATCTTCTGAAGGTGCGGGTTTGATTGCGTGGTAAATAGCGATAATGACAAGATGAGTACACGGATGACGGGCCGATAAACGGATAAGTCATTGATTTTTTATGTTTATTCGTTTATCGGCCCGTCATTCGTTGTACTACGATGACTTGCTCAATGAGGACTTTCTGATAATCGCGGATGGGAAAGCATTATCTTCTGAAGGCGCGGGTTTGATTGCGTGGTAAATAGCGATAATGACAAGATGAGTACAACGGATGACGTGGATAAACGGATAAGTCATTGATTTTTTATGTTTATTCGTTTATCGGCCCGTCATTCGTTGTACTAGATTAAAAAAACTTGACTTTCAAAAATGCCTGTTTATACTATGCGCTCGTAATTATTTTGTTCAAATAATATGACAACCCCAAAAGACTTCGTACAAGAACAACAAGAATTGATTGATAAACCCATAGACTATGTCAGTCGAAAGGCCATAGAATTACGTCCCCTCGACTTTCTCGGGTTTTTTCATGATTTTCAAAACCTTTCAGCCGATGAACTCAAAAAAGTCAAAATATTGGATGCCAATAGAACCTTAGAAGCCTATCTCAAAAGAGAAGCGGATTCATTGACACTGCTGATTGAGACGGATATTGACAAATTGAGAGACACCGTCTATCACATAGAGGTACAAACGGCTTATGATGACACAATAGATGAAAGGATATTGATCTACAACGTGTTGATCAAAAACAAAACCAAAAGGCCCAAAGTCAAAACGTTACTGATCAATCTTGATCAGAATCCAAACAGCCAATTGTTAGGCAATCATGATTTTGGCACAGGCTCGTTCAATACGAAGTCAAGAATTTATGGGAACAAAGTTACCAGGAAATCAAACAAAAAGGACTGATCGGCCTGTTACCTTTTACCCCATATTTAAAAGGAGGCAAACAAGCCGAAATTCGCGAGGCCTCGGAAATCATCAAAGAAGAAGTTGCCGCGCCTCAAGAACAAGCAGAAATGCTATTTTTACTTGCTATCCTAGCCGGAAGGAAGTATAACGTAGCGGGTTTTAAACTACTTTCGCCATCAACCATTATGAATGTCGAATCACTTAGAAATGATCCAACAGCCAAGGAACTGATTGAAATTCTGTTCCCAGATAAAATAGCCGATGCAGAAGCCAAGGGAGTAGAAAAAGGCGTTAAACTAGCGACAGAAGATTTGATGCGTCGTTTAACTGATGTACTCAGTGCTGAACAAATTCAGCAACTCAAAGGGGATGTAGGTATTATGGAGCCTACGCGATGAGATTTGGGCGATAACAAAGGTTCGCCCCTACAACCTCTGAATATATTGGGTTTTGTAGGGGCATACCACTGCCCTGAATTGATTTGGGCGATAACAAAGGTTCGCCCCTACAACCTCTGGCATTATATTTTTTTATAAATCAATGCTTTACAAAAAACTTGAAGTTCGAGTTTTAGGAGAAACAACCATGTTGAACTTTGTTCAAAAATCAATTTTGCTAATCTGTTTTAGCATGATGTCCATTGCTCACGCCGAGATTGATATAGACAAACTCGGTGGTAGAGTAGAAGCGGTGACTTCGAGCGGAGAGACTGTCATTTTTCCGACGCTGAAAACCGATATTGATGTCGATATTCAAGGCGATTTAGCCAGTGTGACTGTCCAACAAACCTTTGCCAATCCACTCAATACGCCGATTCATGTGACTTATTTGTTTCCTCTGTATCAAAAGGCAGCGGTTTACAAAATGGTGATGGAAGTTGGCCAAGAAGTGATTCAGGCTCAAATTAAGAAAAAACAGGAAGCCCAAGCCATCTTTGAGCAAGCGAAACGAAGCGGTCAAAGTGCTGCCTTGTTAAAACAACATCGTCCCAATATGTTTACACAAGACATCGCGAACCTCATGCCCGAATTACCGATTAAGGTGACATTGCATTATGTGCAAACCTTACCTAAAGTCGATGGTGCTTATGAACTTGTCATTCCGTTGGTTGTGGGGCCACGTTTTCAACCGCCTCATGCCGGTATTGCTCCAAAGCCTGATGACAACGAACCACAAAAAACTGCCCAAATCGGTCAATGGGAACTTGAAGCCTTACCGACTTATCCACCAGTCAAAGGCCTCAATCTGCCCGAAACCATTGATGCAGAACGCGTAGCCATTCAAATTCATCTCAATGGGGGGATGCCAATTCAACAGCTGTTTAGTCGGACTCATCAACTTGATATTAAACAGATTGATGACAATCAACGGACTATTCAGCTTGCTAAAGGGCGAGTCATTGATAATCGTGATTTTGTGTTGCGCTATAGTTTAGCCGCTCAAAGTAATCAAGCCGGTTTATTAGCTTACTCTGATGAACGGCAAGGTTTTTTCAGTTTACTGATTGAACCACCAGCGATGCCCAAAAATCACCAAATAACGGCGCGTGAAATGGTATTTGTGCTAGATTGCTCTGGTTCTATGAGTGGTTTACCTATGGAAGCCAGCAAAGCTTTTATGCGGGAAGCTTTACACAACCTGCGCCCCACCGATACTTTTCGGATTATTCGGTTTAGTGATTCAGCGACCGAATTTTCCCGTACCCCTTTATCAGCAACACCACCAAATATTCAACGCGGTATTCATTATACCAATAGGTTATCGGGTTCTGGGGGAACCAGGATGACGGGAGGCATTATGCAAGCATTACAAGTGCCCGTACCCAAAAATTCAATACGGTTGGTCACCTTTTTGACCGATGGCTATATTGGTAATGAGCGTGAAGTTTTAAAGTTAATCAAACGCTTACTGGGTTCATCCCGTTTATTTGCCCTTGGTGTGGGTACTGCAGTTAATCGCTTTTTATTGTCAGAAATGGGGCAAGTTGGACGGGGTTTTACGCGCTATATGGATCCAACTGAAAAGGTAGAAGCGGTCGCCAAAGAACTCGCACAACGCTTGCAATCGCCGGTATTGACAGACATTAAGATTGACTGGGGTGAATTACAAGCGACCCAAGTGATGCCACAAAGCATTCATGATTTGTTTGCCGGGCAATCTATTCGGATTCAAGGACGTTATGCTAAACCTGGACACTATGTCATTAAAGTCAAAGGCAATGTGCAAGGACGCGCTGCCACTTTGCCCCTTGCTCTTCAGTTGCCTGAACAAAGTAAGCAAGGTGAAGCCATTGCACTCATTTGGGCGCGTTCTGCCATTAAGGAGAAAATGCGGTTATTTAATATACCCAACCATCGGCGCTCAGTAGAGCTATCGGATAACGTCTTGAAACAGCAAGTGACCCAATTAGGCTTAGATTTTTCTTTAGTTACCCAATGGACTGCTTTCATTGCGGTATCCAAACAAAAATATAATCCTAATGCGACTAATACACCCACTCAGGCTGTTCCATTGCCAATGGTGGAAGGGGTGAGTAAGCACGCTTACGGCAATGCTGCCGGTCAAACCCAATCAAGCACTCCGAAAAAACCCGTTGATAGTCTTGTTTCCAATTCCGAACCACCCCTTTTAAGCACTCAGGAAAATTCCGTTTCTGCTGATAGTGTTGTTCCCGAACCCCAGCCAAGCCTATCAAGCCCTCCGAAACCAGCCCTTTCTGCTGAGCAACCTCTTGAAGTATACCATGATAGACTAAAGGGTGATTCTGGAAGTTACAATAAGAAATCTTCTGAAGAACGCCATGATATGCAAAATAGTGATTCTGAAAGTTACAGCCAGATTCCTTCTGGAGAACATCGTGATATACAAAGCAGTGATTATGAGGGTTACAATCAGAAGCCTTCTGAAGAACACCGTGACATACAAAATAGTGATTATGAGGGTTACAATCAGAAGCCTTCTGAATATGAAGGATACTATTTTGCTAAACCATTCATTACATTCATTAAAAAGTATGCAATAATATTTGGACTGTTATTGCTTATAACGATTCTAGCTTTGTTTGCATGGAAAAAAATTTCCTTCCGAGCGAAGCGAGAACAAGTTTAGGCATATCCAAAAAATAAAGTTATCCTTGTAGGGTGGGTAACGGGTTTTTGTTGCCCACCATTCCCCTGCAACGGTAAAGGCGAATTGTCCGGGATATTAGATTTAGAAAGGGCTGACACACAGGTCAGCCCCTACGATCTTTTGTTTAATTGGAGGAAATAATCTTATGCAAAACATTACCTTACGTTCTCATGTTGGTGCAGATGGCAATTTGCATTTAAATATACCGACGGCATTGACTAACACAGAATTGGAAGTATTTGTGTGGCTACGTCCTATTGAATTTTCTGGTCGTGATAACAACAAGCAAGAAACCTTTTCAGAATGGTGGGCGAAAGAGCTTGCCAGCGTTCCACATCGTGATATTTAAGCCAATCGAAAATATAATTCCCAAAGAAAAGGAGTCGTTAAGTTGAAAAATAGTCAACCGCAAAAAACAGAACAGCCATTGCCCGAAATGAATAATCTTTCATTCACTATTGATCCAAGATTACTTCCAGATTGTGTTATAGCAACAAACTTGGAACTTAAAGTGCTTTCAGCGGCTGCCAAAGTGGCAATGGAATTTAATGTACAACATCGTAAAAGTGTTGTCGAAGTCCTGAGAAAAAGCATCACCAAGGCACCTGATGCCGGAATTGATGTTGAAATCAAATATAATAATATACTATGGAAAACCCCAATGGCGTTTTTAAAGGATTTTAAACCGGTATTAGAAAAGTATTGCCAGCAACGGGACTAACTAAGATAGATATGCCTAAACCACCTCCCCTGCTCAGTGGGCAATGCATCATTCAATGCAAATCATCCGAAACGGGCTTGGTCAGCAAATCCAGAATCAAGGATGATTTTAACCGAAAAAATAAACCAAGCCCTGAAAGTCACATCAGTTATCTCTTAATAACAAATGGTTTATTTTCTGATGAGGCGAAGCATTATATGCGGCAACTCAAAAATGAAGGCTGGGAGATTGACTGGATAGAAAATACCTTGATTATATGAGGAGAGTATTATGGCTAATTATCTTAAAGTAGGCATTGTTAAACAGGAAATCACTCAAATTCCTCACTCAGATACTTCGGTTCCAACACTGCGAATAGATGATAATGTGGAGTGGAATTGTTCTGAATTGATTGATAACCAAATGTATTCGACTTTATTTGAGTATGATATCTTTGGAAAAAAACAGTACCCCGTGACGGTAGATGGTCAATTCGCACAATCAAGGGCAATTGTGATCGCAGATCAAAATGTGAACTGCAAAATGCAGTTTTTATTACAACAATATCTCAAAATTTTAAAGACAGCCGACTTAAAAATACCCTTTTCTGATCAGGTTAAATCGGTAGTCCATAACATTTCTAGCTTGGTTAAAACGATTGATTGTCTTGATCGTTACGACGAAATCTCTGAACAAGAATGTAAGGTTTTAACAATTGATTTCTAAGCCGCTTATTTACCCTACAACTGATAGAACGCTGATATGTCACGCAAAAATTTTTTAAGCAAATACTTTTGCGTGAACCGAAGGTCGGCTACGCTAAATATCAGCGTTCTATTGATTTTTTAATTTCAGAATTTATCTATTAAAAAGGAGGTGTAAAATGGTCAGTGTGTTTGATGTGGCCGCTTTTATTTTGCGTGAAAAAGAGGCCCTGCCCGCTATGAAATTACAAAAACTGGTTTATTATTGCCAAGCTTGGTCATTAATTTGGGATGAACAAGCTTTGTTTGAAGAAGCTATCGAAGCTTGGGCTAATGGGCCTGTGGTGCGTGAATTGTATGAAGCACATCGTGGTCAGTTTCGTGTTACCTATTCTGATATTCAAGGTAATCCTAACCAGTTGAGCGAAAATCAATGCGAAACGATACAGGCAATTTTGCGTGATTATGGTAATAAATCTTCACAATGGTTGAGTGATTTAACCCATAGTGAACTGCCTTGGCAAGAAGCGAGAAAAGGTTTATCGCCCGGTGTGCGAGGTAATAAAGTGATTAGCCTTGCGTCAATGGCGGAATATTATGAGGCTGTGTATAGTGATGGATTGGATATCGAAAACTAAAGGATATTGTGTATGGGAGATATCAAAAAACAGGCTCGTGAAGAACGTAAAAATCGCAAAAAACAGGTAGAACTAGAAAAAAAAATTGTGTAGTGATCAAGAAGATGTTAAACAAAGCTGGAGGGTTTGAACATAAAAACCTGATAGAACGCTGATTGCACTGATTGTCATGATTTACGCTGATTAAATCTGATTAGTTAAACAAAGCTGGAGGGTTTGAACAAATATGATAGAACGCTGATTGCGCTGATTGTCATGATTTACGCTGATTGAAGAGATTTATGTCAATCTACGATATCAGTGTAAATCATGATAGATCAGCGTCATCAGCGTTCTATTGATTGTTAGATAGTTTTTTTATTAAAAAGTAAAAAGGATAATTTGATATGCCTGATAACAAAGAACAACCCGCTACAAGTGGGGAACGTCGTAGTATTAATTGGGATGATTCTAAAATGCAAACCACTTATGCTAATGTGGTTAATGCGACCAGTACTCGTGAAGAGGTGTCTATTTTCTTCGGGACTAACCAAACTTGGAATCCGAATACGACTCAAGATGTGACGATTCAATTGACGGATCGGATGGTGCTAAATCCTTATGCCGCTAAGCGATTGTCTGTTTTGCTTGCGGGTATTATTACCGAATATGAAAAGCGTTTCGGTGAATTGCCTTTGGATGCTCAACAAAAAGTATAAATGATTGTCAATTCAACTTTTGGGCAAGGTTTTCTGGAACCACTGGCTTGGGAGGCCTTAAATCGGGCGGAGAGTTTTGAGGCCTATGTGCAGAGCTGGTTAGCCTTGCTTTGTGCTTCTATTGCGGATACGGAATGTGCTGTGGTGGTGTTGCGTGATAAGGATACAGCACCCTATACGCCTATTGCTTTTTGGCCTGATGAGGGAAGCAAGACTGAGGCTTTAATGAAAGCCGCTGAAACGGCGTTACAGGCGAATAAGGGGGTTTGTCTGCGTCAGGATGATGTCAGCCGTAGCCAATTAGCTTATCCGGTGCGTGATGATGTTCTGTTACGGGGCGTTGTGGCTTTGGAACTGCGACAACTCAATGCGGCTTCCGCGCCTTTGGCTATGCGCTTGTTGCAATGGGGTTTGGCTGGATTATTACTGGCATTACAACGCGCTGTGGCTGATCAAAAAACAGCGTCTGGGGAATCTGCGTTGCACGCCATTCTTGATGGCGTGGCTGTCGTTCTGGAAAATCAAGGCTTTCATCAAGCGGCTATGTTGTTAGTCACTCATTTAGCGTCGGTGTTGGATTGCCGAAGGGTGGCGCTTGGTTTTGTCAAATCGCGTCATTACGCCCTTCAGGCGCTTTCTCATAGCATTACCTTTTCTGAAAAAACGCAACTTTCCCGGGCCTTGGAAGCCGCTATGGCTGAGGCTGGTGATATGGGCCGTTGTTTGGTATTCCCGCCGCGACTAGAAAACGATACGCCACTTTATCCTGCCCATCAACAATTAGCGGGCAGTTTTGGCGGGTATACGATTTGTACGGTTCCCATTAGTGACGGGGTTTCTATTCTGGGTGCTTTGGTGCTGGAGCGGGAAGCTGTTTTTGATGATGAAACGCTCAATCTCTGTGAAACGGTGGGTACGATGACGGGATTAATCCTGAGTTTGAAACGGGATAATGAACAAGGATTGCTCAAAAGAGCCGTTTTGCAATTGAGAAGGGTGTTGGTGAAAACGCTGGGGCCGGGCTATATTGTTTGGAAATTCAATGGCTTGCTCTTGATTGGGGTGGTGGCCTTTTTCAGCGTTGCTGAAGGGGTTTTTCGTATCTCGGCTAATGCCTACCTAGAAGGTTCTGTGCAACAAGCGATTGTCGCGCCGATAGATGGTTTCATCAAAGACGCGCCTTTTCGTGCTGGCGATTTGGTGACGCCAGAAGATGTGCTTTTTAAGCTTGATGATACGGAAATTCGGTTGGAGCAGACTCGTTTAGAGAATCAGTTTGAACAATATCAAAGCAAATATAACAATGCTTTGGCCCAACATAAACGTGCTGAAATGCGTATAGTGGATGCTCAAAGAAAGCAGACGAAGGCGCAATTAGATTTGATCAGGAATCAGTTGGCACGAACGGCCGGAAAAACGCCTTTCAATGGGATGATCGTACAAGGCGATTTAAGTCAAAAGTTAGGTGCGCCTGTGAAAAAAGGAGATGTTTTGTTCGAGGTTGCTCCGCTTGATAATTATCGCATTATTTTAGAAGTTGATGAGCGGGATATTACGGAAGTGCATGAACAACAGACTGGAAACTTGGTATTGACTAGCCTCGCTAAACAGGTTTTACCTTTCCATGTCGTCAAAATAACACCCGTTTCTGAGACGAAAGAGGGTCGTCATTTTTTTCGTGTGGAAGCTAATTTAGACAGAATTAAAGCACCGAAACTCTTACGGCCTGGCATGACGGGCATTGGCAAAATTGAGGTAGGGCAACGCGCTCTGATTTGGATATGGACTCGCGGCTTGATCAATTGGTTGCGGGTATGGTTATGGTCGTGGTGGCCTTGATCGGCATTTTCCTCTGCACTGGGTGCATTCCCAAAAAAAGGGTCATTACAAATAAATTCATTTTGCGGCCCGCTTGGAGTGCAAAATTCATTTTGCGGCCCGTTTGGAGTGCAAAATTCATTTTGCGGCCCGCTTGGAGTGCAAAATTTATTTTGCGGCTTTTGGGAGTGCAAAATTCATTTTGCGGCCCGTTTGGAGTGCAAAATTTATTTTGCGGCTTTTGAAAGTGCAAAATTTATTTTGCGGCCTTTTGGGAGTGCAAAATTTATTTTACTTTTGTGCAGATTGATAATAACCCTTTTTTTGGGAATGCACCCCTCTGCGTCTCTGCGGCTCTGCGTGAGCCCTCATTTTTTTGCATAGGGCCGGGCCTTGAGAGGTGAACGATGGCTTTAATAGACTATTCATGGCATAAGGTGGCGAATGCTAAACCCCGTATGAGTAGCCATGTTCAAGTGGAACGTCATTTTTACAGGGAGCAACCTTGGTATGTTTTATATGACAAGGCCAGTGGACGTTGCCACCGATTCACGTCTGCGGTATATCGGCTATTGTGCTTGATGAATGGTGAGCGCACTTTGCAGCAAATCTGGGATCGGCTACAACTGGAAGAACAGCCGCCTTCAAAAGATGATGTTCTTCAAGCTTTGGGCCAATTGCAAGTAGCTGAATTGTTGCATGGTGATATTATGCCTGGGATCAAGGTTCTGGAAGAACGACAGCAGAACTGGAAAAAATTACGCTTGCGCCAGCGTTACGGTAGCCCATTTTCTATCCGATTCGCTTTATGGGATCCCGATGCGTTTCTCCAACGCTTCTTGCCTAGCTTACGACTGTTTTTTTCGCCTTGGTTTTTTGTTTTCTGGTTAGGTATGGTAGGTTATGGGATTATGCTGGCAGCCCAAAATTGGGCATTACTCACCCGTGATATAGCGGATCACGTCTTGGCACCAGATAATCTGATCATTATGGTGTTGTTGTTTCCTGTTATCAAGCTGTTACATGAGCTAGGCCATGCTTTTACGACGAGACGTTGGGGCGGAGAAGTACATGAATTAGGCATTCTGATTTTGGTTTTTATGCCGTTGCCTTATGTGGAGGCTTCTAGCGCGTCAGCTTTTCCCGATAAGCGAGCGCGTATTCTGGTGAGTGCGGCCGGTATAATGGTGGAATTGTTTATCGCCGCTTTAGCCATGTTACTTTGGGTGAGCGTGGAACCGGGGATGGTACGGGCGATGGCTTATAATGTGATGTTTATCAGTAGTATTTCAACCTTGCTCTTTAACGGCAATCCTTTATTACGTTTTGATGGGTATTATCTGTTAGCGGATGCGATAGAAATGCCTAATTTGGTATCCCGTTCAAATCGTTATCTCGGTTATTTGTTCCAACGTTTTCTACTCAATGTCAAAGAACTGTCATCGCCAGCAGAGTCGCGAGGTGAAGCGGGTTGGTTGCTGTTTTATGGCATAGCGGCTTTTTTTTACAGACTTTTCATTTCAGCGGTTATTATCTTCTTTGTTGCCAGCAAATTCTTTATTGTTGGTGTATTGGTTGCGATATGGGCCGTTTACCTGTTTCTCATTTCTCCCATGATCCGGCATATTCGTTATTTGTTAACTCATCCCATGTTAAAACGTCGAAAATTAAGGCTGATTTTTGTCTTAGGCTCTTTGTTCAGTATACTGGGTTATGGGCTATTTTGGTTGCCTGTACCGTTTTGGAGTAATGTAGAGGGTGTAATTTGGCCACCGGAACAGTCACAAGTGAGAGTGGAAGCTTCTGGTTTTTGTCATGAATTATTGGTACGGCCAGGTGAATCCGTCGCGAATGGGGATAAATTAATGCGGCTAAAGGATGAGGTGTTGGAAACGCAATATCAGATTTTGCAACATCAGTTAGCGGAATTAGAGGCCAAATATAGATATACCACTTTCGGGCAAAAAGATCGTGTCTCTGCCCGTATGTTACGGGAACAAATTGAAACGGTTGAAGCTGAGGGCTGGGGCAGAAATAATTTGGC
>Ga0233403_10000495_pt1 | contig 18578 bp, 12 predicted proteins | sample Na_oxic_1_MG_FD_179866 | JGI IMG/M metagenome (GOLD analysis project Ga0233403, IMG submission 179866) | Seawater microbial communities from Saanich Inlet, British Columbia, Canada - Na_oxic_1_MG | ecosystem: Environmental > Aquatic > Marine > Inlet | place: Canada: British Columbia | collected...
AAAAATTTAATATACCTTATGGTGCAACCATAAAGGGGCAACCATAAAGGGGCAACCATAAAGGATTGCCCCTACGGTCATTGATTCGTAGGGGGGTAATCCCTTGTGGTTACCCCCAATCCCTTGTGGTTACCCTAATCCCTTGTGGTTGCACCATAAGGGTATTTTATTTATTTGGAGTTGCCTGAGTTTAGGAATATACACTATTTCCCATGAGCTTTGGACAGATTCAGGGGAATTTCTTAGATAAAAACACTAATTTTTACAGTGGATAGTATATGATTAATTATATGTTCATGATTTTCATTTATTCAATAGGCTAAAAAATATATTTTTTCAGTTTATTGCAAAACTTTATTCGATTGCGGGACTTTAAGGCTCCGACCTTGCAATATAAATCAATGACTTATAGTCATTATAATGTCGTTAATGTCGTAAGTTATTGTTTTATCGTAATGGCTTTTAGGCTAAAGTTTTTTGAATAAAAATTGTAAAATTTTCAAATTTTGGCACGCAAAAACTTGAACTGAAAATATATAAATGATAAAAAAATCATTTTTTCAATGCGGGTGGTAGACCGTAATAGTCATTCATTGATTTTAATTTATTAGGTATAATATTCTAGAAAAAGACTGTGAACAAACCTCCGATGTTTGGCAAACATTGAATGTTTTTAAAATCAAACTATCTTTGGCAATTTGCGATGCAAAAATCCTCAATATTTGCATTTTGCATAGAATAAAATCAATAATTTAAACATTTTTTGAATAGGATAACTCTAATTGATATGCAAACTTTTAAACATCAACAAAATCTCGTTGGTATTTTTGCCCAGCATAAGGTTGCCGCTAATTTATTAATGCTAATTATGATTATGGCCGGTATTTGGGCTTTGATGTCGCTGAATCGGCAATTTCTCCCCAATTTTGAGTTAGATGTGATCGTGGCGACTGTGGTTTGGACGGGGGCAACGGCTGAGGATGTGGAATCTTCTATCACGGTTCCGATTGAACTGGAGTTACGCAATCTTGATTATGTCGATAAGATGGATTCTACTTCGGCTAATGGCTTTTCAACGATTGTGTTGGAGTATGAGGAAGGTACTGATATGGGTTGGGCACTCGATCAGGTGAAGGAGAAGGTTTCGTTATTGCGTAATTTGCCTTCTACCGCTGAGCGGCCTGAAATTAGTCGGGTGGCTCGCTATGAGCAGATTGCTCGTGTGCTGATTACTGGGCCTGATGATCCTAATGAGTTGCGTCATTTGGCGCAGCGGATGAAGCGTGATTTGTTGGCGCGAGGTATTGGTAAAATTGAGATTGATGGTTTACCGGAGGAGGAAATCGCTATACAAATTTCTTCGGCTAAATTGGAAGAATTGGGGCTTACGTTGCCGCAAGTGGCGAGTCAGGTGAGCAATTTTAGTCGTGATATTCCGGCCGGTTCTATTGGGCGCGATGATGTTGCACGGCAATTGCGTAGCTTGGAGCAACGCCGCGATGAGTTGGGTTTTGCTGAGTTACCGTTACTGACGGATCATTCTGGTCGTTATTTGAGATTGGATGATATTGCAACTATTGAGCGCCGTTCTCAAAACAATGAGGTTCGTATTAGTTATCAAGGTCAGCCGGCCGTGGAGTTGACTTTGCAGCGAACGGAGCAAAGTGATTCGTTAAAATCGGCACAAATCATACATGATTGGTTGGAGGAAACACGTCCTAAATTGTCACCGGGGCTTGAATTGCATCTGTATGATGAGTCGTGGGAGTTGATTGCTCAGCGTATTTCTTTGTTATTGAGAAATGGTTTTTGGGGATTAGTGTTTGTGGTGTCAATCTTGTTTCTGTTTCTGAATGCGCGGGTGGCTTTTTGGGTGGCGGCGGGTATTCCGATTTCGCTGATGGGTATGTTGGCGGTATTGTATGTTGCCGGCGGTAGCATTAATATGGTGAGTTTATTTGCGATGATTATGGCTTTGGGTGTGGTGGTTGATGATGCCATTATTGTCGGTGAAGATGGTTTTGCTCATTTTCAAACGGGTGAACAGCCGCTTTTGGCAGCCGAAGGGGGGGCACAGCGGATGTTAGCTCCGGTGACGGCTTCGTCGTTGACGACTATTTCAGCTTTTTTGCCGCTGATGCTGATCGGTGGGATTATGGGGAATATTTTGTTTGCGATTCCAATGGTGATGATTTGTGTGTTGGTGGCTTCTTTGATTGAATGTTTTTTAGTGTTACCAGGTCATTTGCGGCATAGCTTTTATAAGCTTCACCATGAGAAGCCTAGTAGGCTACGGCAACTATTTGAAAAATGGTTTAATCATTTTCGTGATTCTTATTTTCGTCCCTTTCTGTTGATAGTTATTTCTAATCGTTGGAGCGTGTTGGCTATGATGTTGGCTGCTATGATGTTGGCGATTGGTTTGTTAGCGGGTGGACGGTTGAGTTTTACCTTTTTTCCATCGCCGGAAAGTCCGATTGTTATGGCTAATGCGAATTTTATGGCGGGTTCGTCACCTCAGCGGGTTGATGTGTTTTTGGAACATTTAGAGGAGACTTTGTATGCCACTGAAGAGGAATTGGGCGGAAATGTTATCAAGATGGTTGCGACGCGGCATGGTAGTGGCATGGCGGCGCATGGTAGCGGACGGCGGGGTGACCAATTTGGTTCTTTGTATATTGAGCTGATTACGCCGGATAATCGTACCGTGCGTAATAAACAATTTATTAGGGCGTGGCAAGATAAAATTATTGAACCGGCCGGCTTAGAAAGTCTGACGATTATGGAGCGGATAGGGGGACCGCCAGGACGCGATATTGAAATTCGTCTCCATGGTAATGAGACTGAACAGGTGAAAGCGGCAGCCCTTGAATTGAAAGAGGTGTTAAAAACCTTTCCGGGTATCAGTGGGATTGAAGATGATATGCCTTTTGGCCGGGAACAATGGCTATATTCATTGACTGAGCAAGGGATGGCGTTGGGTTTAACGGTGGAGTCGGTGGGTAGGCAGTTACGTGCGGCATTTGATGGGCACTTGACGCAGATTTTTCAAGAGGGTGATGATGAGGTTGAAGTGCGCGTCATGTTGCCAGATAGTGAGCGCTATAGTTTGGCTACGTTGGAAGGTTTGATGTTGCAATTGCCGAATGGGGCGCGTGTTCCGTTCTCGACGGCGGTGTATGTAACAACGCAGCGGGGCTTTGAAGCGATACGCCATTCCGAGGGGGTTTTAGCGGCGGTTGTGACGGCTGATGTGGATAAGGCGGTTAATAATAGCAATCGGATTTTGGGGAATATGAGTGAAACTTTTTTGCCGGAGTTAAGCGCCCGTTATGGAATAGAATATTCTTTTGAAGGACGGGCTGCCGAACAGGCTGAGACGTTGGCCGATATGAAGCGCGGGATGATATTTGCGTTGTGTTTGATGTATTTCATATTGGCTTGGCAGTTTGCGTCTTATGGTTGGCCGATGATTGTGATGAGTATAATTCCGTTTGGGTTAGTCGGCGCGATTTTTGGGCATTGGGCGATGGGTATGGATTTGACCATTTTATCGTTGTTTGGTTTTTTTGGTTTATCCGGTATTGTGGTGAATGATTCTATTGTCTTGGTGACTTTCTATAAGGATTTACGTGAAGAAGGTTTGCCAGTCAAAGAAGCTTTGGTTGAGGCCGCTTGTCAACGTTTACGGGCGGTGTTATTGACTTCGTTGACGACGATTTTTGGCTTAATGCCGATTTTGTTTGAAACGTCGTTGCAAGCTCAATTTTTAATTCCGATGGCGACTTCTATTGCGTTTGGTTTGATGTTTTCTACGTTGTTAGTGCTGCTGGCGGTGCCGGCATTATTGGCGATTTATGAGAGTATGATGGCTCCGCGTGAGGCTTGGGTGGGGCAATTAAAAATACCGCCCTTACCTTGAATTTTTCCTGGCTTGCATCGTCTGATAATTCATTTTCTATAGAGTACAACGAATGACTTAATAAACGAATGGTATCGAAAAGAGAACGAGGCTTGCTTGATTTCAAACAGCCAAGAAAGTTAGTTGTCTCCACACGCATTTTGGTACCAAAAATCGCACATTCGTTTCTCTGATAATCATTCGTTTATCCCCGTCATTCGTTGTAAGTACCCAGGCATGTATTTTAAAAAAATAAACCTAACAAAAACAACGACTTTTGTATCCAAAATACTGTAAAACTCTTGCACGGGTACTTACTAGACAAGCAAATACTTTACTCTAAACAGTATTTTTTTCTCATAACCACTCTGCCGAGTTAATCCGCTCTAAAAGCCAATCGACGGACTAAGGGTAACGAGAAAAAATCAATATCACAACGAGAAAAAATCAATATCACCATGTTTGAGCAAATTGCAATCATGCTTTTCATCTTCCTGATTTTAGTAGCATTGATAGCCAGGCATTTGACCGCTCTCTTACAGTTTGGACTCTGGGTATGGGGGGGAATACGAACTGTATTAAAATGGATAAGCTATGTGATAACTGTCATTATGAACTTTTTGATGTCACCTACCAAAGGCACGGTAAAATCTTGGCGGGTTATAATCTGGTTCATTTTGAATATTCTCATTTTAATCGTTTTTCAATATACCCTTGTAGGTTGGCATTTATTTTGGGCCTCTTTTGCATTGATGGTATTTCACTTGCTAATCATTATCAGCAAAATGATTATGATCGGTGAAGATAACCTGATTATGGAAGGCATGTTGCATAAAGAGAAGGCCATATTTCGTCATTTACAGGGGGCAATACCCTTTGCTGTATTAGTCATCGCCGCCATTATGTTTTTTCTAAGTTTGACCGCCAGTGTCTTTGTTTTGGATAATATGTTGCCTGAAGTTGTCTTTTATTCACATGACGAGGTGAATCCCTTATATTGGTTGGTTATGATGATTCTGCAAATACCATTTATCAAACAGATAGTTGAGTTCTTTGAATTCATTAACCTAGATAACATGGCACTACGTCTCACTTCAACGTATGGTGCCGCTCTGGGTGTGGGTATAAAACTGACTGTAGGCATGATTGTATATAGTGCCATTATGTTACAACTCAAGCAAATCAAACAGATCAAATCGCTTATCAAAGCCTTTGAATCTGATGAAAGTGATATACAATACATTCAACAAAGAGCAAGCCGCTTTCCAAGCATTGTCAAAAAGGAACTCATTGATCTGTCGCTAAACCATCCCAATTCAAAAGTGCGTAGACGTGCCATATCAGTAGTCTCACATGCTCAGATTGTTTCATTTCCACAAGCGTTTATTTCTCATTTACATAAGGAAAAACAGGGAGATTTAAAGGAATGGGGATTGAAACAGATTTTGAAAATTCTGTCTGATCCTGAAATCGTTTTGGACAACAAACGTCGCAATTTGATAAAGAGTCATTTGAATTTTCAGAAAAAACCACGGCGTAAGCACAGTGATGCTGTCATCAAACTGATGCGCGATATCGCAGAGAAGATATCATCAAAAAATTAGGATACCGGGCACACTGACTTACTTCAATTTTGTGTTGGCCAATAACTAAATTGTCAGACAGATTCAAATTGATAAGTACCCGTTCAGAAATTTTCTGACATTTTATTTTTCATAACCTATCTTAAATAAAGGAGTTAGCTGAAATCAAAATACCTGAAAATATATGAATGGGTACTTAGTACCTAAAAATGGCAATCAGTTTCCTTTTTATTTTATGAATCAATTACTTAATGTTGATTATCGAGCACCTGATGGTGAATGAAATTAAAACGGAATCATTAAAAATTATTTAATAAATTCAATGTGTTAAATTAAATAATCTCTTTTTAATTACCATTTTTAGGTAGCAGACGTTTACCACTTTTGCTGGTAATCAACATGTTGGATTGATAGTAGTCGGGGGAAGTGAAAGCGGAGCCGGCACCTATAAATTTAATCTTCATATTTATATCCGATTTATTGATGTTATAGTGACATTCCTATATTTTTATACTATATTAAAAATACCCCCCTTACCTTGAGAGTGATTGATAAATGTTTTGGTTCAGAAATCCGATTTTCAAACCAAATCGGATTTCTTTGCCGCTAAAAACTCAAGAAAACTCAAATTCTTGTCCTTTGGCAACGAAACCTTTGAACCCGTCCACTTGGGGATGATAATTTGGTTGGGGCTGATAGTGGTAAAGCCACATTTTTTGTTTTAAAGTGGGCGGTAGGGTTTTTAATTCATTGTAATGGGCATGGACGGGTGTTTTAAAAGGACTTGTTTCACAATCATGGAATATCACTTCGGCCTTTTCGGCTATCTCAGCGATCAAGTTGGGCCGAAATTGTGTATCGGTGCTGATAAATATGCCGGGGCCGGTCGCTTCTCGTAACAGTAGGCCATAACTATGGTGATTTATCTGACCGGTTATCACATGCGGCATTTTGACCAGCGTTGCTTGAATTCCTTCCCAATTGAAAGTGTCATTTTCGGCCAGCGGATGGCAGTCAAAATAATCGGTCAGATGGGTTATCTGACCTTCAAGACGTTCAAGTCCCCCTTTTAGGCTCTGTTCCCATAGGTCTTGCATCTGTTGTTTTTCCATAAAAAGCATGAGTTTTTTATGTTGTAAGCTAAAATAAGTGCTAAAGGCTAACCATTCCATGCCGCCAATATGATCGGCATGTAAGTGGGAAATGTAAATGGCATCAAGGGCTTCGCAAAGATTGCGACTCTCTATTTTAGATTCAGCGAGGGCGAAACGTGCGTCACTGCCACAGTCTAATAGTAGACGTTTATCACTTTTGGCGGTAATCAACATGTTGGATTGATAGTAGTCGGGGGAAGTGAAAGCGGATCCGACACCTATAAATTTAATCTTCATATCTGTATCCGATTGTTTTAACAAAAATTCAAATGGACAACTACAAGGGATGGACAACCACAAGGATTGCCCCTACGACTTTTGGTAGGGGAAATTCCGGTTGAGAATAATTATTGGCGAAACGCCCGGTAGTTCTTAAATATTCAAAAGGCATCTGGGAAGCATCTACCTGACTAAAAATCGTTCTAAAAAGCTCTTTGCTTCTGGCGGAATGAAAGTGGATGCGATTCTGAATAGAGGAGGAGAATCAGAGAGGTTTTCTACTACCTTGCTGTATAAATCCTTAGTGATCTCATTACCAGTCTCATCAAATAGGGTCATTTTTAAGTTGGTTAGTTTTTCCACAACCAGATCGGCCTGAATTTCAGCCATGTTTTCTAACAGTTTCAATATTTGGCCCTGATATTGTTGATTACTGGCATGTTTTCCCGATAAAATGGCAAATTTTACCATGAGCGGTTGTGGCAATGTCATCAGTTCAGGCGGTTTCTTTTCCGGCAAAAAAATATTGAATTCTCCACCGATTCCCCCCACTTCACTGATGATAATAGGTTGTTTAACCCCTTTGGGCATGACTTCAAATTGGTCATCTATACGCAAATTTTGGCCACAAGCAGCAACGGTACTCTCAGAAATAAATACTTGTCCGCCGACTGTATAAGACTCTATGCGTGAAGTCAGGTTGACATGGCGACCAATGACACCATATTTGGTTCGCCGGTGAGAACCAATATTACCAATGACGGCTACGCCAGTATTGATGCCTATGCCCATCGCCACATCAGGATAACCGGCTTCGCGGTTGCGTTGATTCACTTCGGCCATAGCCAATTGCATTTCTAGCGCACAGGCGACTGTCCGCTGAGCATCATTTTCTCGTTGGGTGGGGGCACCAAAAAGGGCTAGGATAGCATCACCGATAAATTCATCAATGGTACCTTGATATTTGAAGATGATTTGTGTCATTATCTCAAGATAAATATTAATGATTCCCACCACACTTTCGGCTGGCAACTGTTCACCAAGGGATGTAAAGCCACGTAAATCAGTCATCATAATAGACACCATACGTTTTTCTCCCCCCAGAGATAAACCGTCCGGCGATTCTAAAATGGTATCTACAACTTCATCAGAAAGATAGCGGCCAAAAGTATGGCGAATAAATTGGTTGGCTTTTTTTAACTCTTTATTGGCCTTATTTAAGTTGTGTTGTAGCAACCTTAATTCATTACGTTGTTGAGTCAAGGTATGTTGGATTTGCACCGTGGCTGAAGTATCGGCAACTATAACTAACAGTCGTGGCTGCGTCTCATCGGGCACCTCTGGCTGATAGCGCAGCAGGGTGACGTTGAGATAATAAAGTTCACCATTTGGCCTCATCCGATTAAGATTTTCCAATTGAAAGTGCGGTAAGGTGTCATTGAGGATGTCTTGCAGTATGTCTTCGCAACCGGTTAATTCGGGAATAAATTCTAAAAGTGGTAATGGTGTCGGCAAGTCTTGGCTATCGATAAAAACGGTTGATTCTCCGCCCTGTTCAAGCACAACTAATTGTTCATCGGCAATGACATAACCGGTTTTTTGTTCGCTGAGCAATAATTTGAGTAGTGTTGTTGACATGTTGTTATTTTTTCTAAATTGGATTAGAGAGATTTTCAGATAATTATTGACTCCCCTTTAGGGACAACTGCTTTTAGCTGTTGGCTGCCAAAGAAATTCTATTTCTGAAAACCGGTAAGAATAAACATAAAAACTCTTTATAACGTTTTTGGGGGAGATAACCATTTCAAAGACTTATAGTCAATCCGATACGGCGTTTGGGCCGTTTTTCGAGCCAATCAATATCGCCTTTAACAAACCATTCAGTCAGTCATGATAACTCAATACCGTCATATCTCGTTATAAATCGGTAGTTTTGACCGTGAAATGAAATAATAGAACACTCAAATCCGTGAATGAACATAACTCGTTGAAATTATTGGCTCCCCCAAAAGCGTTATAATCAGCATAAAAACGAAAAACTCCAAAAAGGCTTGAAATAAATTTTCCAAAAAACTTTAGCCTGAAAACTCATTTTCAATTTCCAGTTTTCATATTTTATCAAAAATTAGACCCTTTTTGGGGTAGGTTGGTTTTCCCCCTGTCGATTGGTGAATTTCTGATTATAACGGATTTTGGGGATGGCTATTTGAATCATCAGGGTACCACTGAAAATCAATGACTTTTCTTTCTAGGTTCAAAAAACTTGAACCTAGAAAGCCGTTTGCCGGCCTGATTTAACCGTTCAAAGCATCTATCTGTAACTATTTTATATTTTCTGAAAACGGCATGGTATCCCCAAAATTCGTTACAATCAGCGATTTTTTAAATTGGATTTCTCAAACAAACCCCATTATTATCAACACCATTTTTGATTAATAATCACCATTGATTAAATAAAAAAATCGGTTCCTGATTGACGGTGCTTGACTAACCATAATTAATCTGAAAGAATGAATTATAAAAAAAATCGCCATTTTCAGATACATTTAAAACGATAATATTTTTTTTATTTATTTATTTTGAGAAATCCGATTTTTCGCCTCAAAAATACCCTCATCAAAATGGAGAACAATTATGTTCAAAAAGCTTGTCATCATTGGAGCAACTGTCCTAATGTTAGCCAGTTGCGTCACATCACCGTTAGGTCGTCAACAACTACAGCTCATGCCGGCCGATCAAATGGATGCGATGGGCATAGCAGCGTTTAAACAACTCAAGCAGGGGACTCCAACAGAAACCAAGGCTGAGGTGAATGATTATGTGACTTGTGTCGCCAAAGCCGTTCTTGAAGTCAGCAACACTCAGGCTCAGCAATGGGAAGTGTTAGTATTTCGCGATGACACGGCGAATGCCTTTGCGTTGCCGGGGGGCAAGATTGGGGTACATACGGGATTGTTAGATATTGCCGAAAATGAACATCAATTAGCGGCCGTTATTGGACATGAAATCGCCCATGTTCTTGCTAATCATAGCAATGAACGGGTTTCCCAAGAATTTGCCGTGCAACAAGGCTTGGCGTTGGCTCAAGCATTGGGCAATGTGCAATCACCAATGGGTCAAACGCTGATGGGTTTACTGGGAGTAGGGGCACAAATAGGCGTTATGTTACCTTATAGCCGCCTACATGAAAGTGAAGCGGATGAAATGGGCCTTTACTTAATGGCTCAGGCGGGGTTTGACCCTAAAGAAAGTGTCCGTTTGTGGCAAAATATGAGCAGCCAAGGCGGGGGCGAACAACCTTCAGAATTTTTTTCTACCCACCCTTCGCATGAAACCCGTATTGAGGATTTAAACAACGCAATGGGTAAGGCCATGCAGCTATATCAGCAAGCTCAGGCTGGTGGCAAAAATCCACGTTGTCAATCCCAATAATCAGGAAGTTTTGGGCGTGACGTTTGTATAGCGTTTCCCGATTTGGTGTTTTCGGCTAAAGTTTTTTCCAAAAAACTTTAGTCTAAAATACAAAAAAAATACCAAACTGAGGTTATTTTTTCTCCCCCAGGTGAAACTCTCATCGTTAGACATAAGTATCTAAATATTTGATTTAAAATATTTTTTTGGGTCAGGTCAGGTGGGCAAGCGGGTGTATAGTTCGGATATCGAATCAAAGATTGTGCGGCCCGCTTACCCACCCTACGAATTTTTGACGATTTTTGAGTTATGTATAACGATGAGAGGCTAAACCTGAGGAACTAACAAAAATCGCCTGACTTGCCAAGGAATTTTAGGCAAAAAAAAACCCCTCCCCAAAGGGGAGAGGCCCAACCACACATAAGGAGATTTCAAAATCTAAGCAATATAGTTGCCATCCAATTTAACTTGGTAGGTAAGTGCCACTGCATGTAGCAAGAATAACACTCACCGGTTTCGTTACCAAGTTTTTCAAAAATCAAAAAAATCGGGTTTATCGTCGATACTTCACTCAGTACACAATAATTTATAACCTATTAATTTTATTATAATATCCAATCAAGAACTGTTTTATTTTCAATTAATTTGTTGTCAAGTGCTGAGCGTTGGTACCAAAAATATTTATTTCGGTATGTATTTCAGAAAAAAAAGCCTCTCCCCAACCAAAAGGAAGAGGCCCAACCACACATAAGGAAATATAAAACACAATAAGCAATATTTAGACCACATCAGAGCGTACTCGTGCCAGGTATGGTGGTACTGAAGAAACCAATCGAGATAATCAATTGGTCATTGGCAAGAATCGTGGATCAAAAAACACTTATTTTAAGTTCCCACACATATTATGAAGGAACCTTTGGTAGAAACTACCAAAATTCGGGTGAAAAAACCCTCCCAAGTCAGTGGGAGGGGTAAAACCACACCACACACATATTCATAGCTCACATTTAAAGCAAACTTCGTACCAGATAATGGTTAACTAACAAAAAAACTAACAAAACCAATAAGTTGTACATCCATTATCTATTCGATAGATTTTATAAACATAAATATATTCTTATCAACTCAGATGAACCGTTGATATTTTGCAATTTGCAAATCAATTTGCGAATCAAAATGACAAAACAACTACAAGGATTGCATGTACAAAGTACGCCTTCTACTCCTTTCGTCATTGTTTTGTCGTTTTACCAATTAAGCTTTAAAAATTAACGAGATATCAAAATGACTGATGCAGAATTTTTTATTTGGTTATTTTTTATGTTGAGTTTCGTTGTCTTACCAATTAAGCCTTTTTTCAGATATCTGTTCGGGTTCATTGTTGGAAACCAACAAGACACAACTGTTCGTGTCAACGAAGAAGTTAACGATGAAAGGCACTATTCACAACTATACCGCCCTGGAGACAAAAAATACCAACAAATTGTCAGGCGATCTAATCATGCCAAGCCTATTAATGCGAATTAAGCTCAGCACACGACAGAAAATTATAATTCACGGATGGTTATGATAATAAACTCAATAGCTTATAAATTATTGTTATGTACGGAGCGAATCAAGAATAAATAGTGTGAAAAATACGATTTTTTGAAAAGGAATCAAATATGAGAACATAGTAAGTACCCGCAAAATTCCAAAAATGCTAAAATTTCCAATTTCCAATTTTTCTGTCATTTCAAATGAGCAAAAAAAAACCCAGTTTTTAAAAAAAACTGAGTTTTTAATTTAAAACCTGATTTGTTACCAATCCACCTTCGGGAAACAAGGTTTTTGTTGCCAACAACGTACCATTGAATTTCATCAATTCTCAAATCCCTCGAGCTGTACTTTATGTTCACGCCAAAACTGCGAGGCAAAAGCCACGAAGGGATGTAATGGTGCTTTGGGTTGGGTGTGTAATACCATACCCGTTTGTTGCGGAGTACGATCACCTTTACGATTATTGCACGTCTCACAAGCGGTTACGACATTATCCCAAGAATTTTTTCCACCTTTTGAAACTGGAATCACATGATCAAGGGTTAAGTGTTTGGTACTACCACAGTATTGACAAGAATGTTTATCGCGTCGCAACACCTCTCGCCTATTCACCGCCGGCACTCGCCACACCCTCTCTTGGTGGCTCACCGTTAAACGAATCTGTTGAGGCACAAAAATCACCATGGTGGGTGAATGTACCGAGATGGTTTTGCCAACGTTACCCAAATCAAGTGGCTCCGCTTTTCCTGTCACCAGCAGAATAATCGCTCGCCTGATGTTGACTTGATTGATCGGTAGATAATTCTTAGAAAACACGGCTACAGTGTGCCTGAATACTTCAGTGGTATTTGTTATCACAATAGTTTCTCTTTTTTATTTTTTAAAAAGGGCCATTCAAATGGTCAACAATAAACTTAACCAGTTTGATTATTTGCTATAAATAATAGAATATTTGAGTTGAACTTTCAATCATCATAAACTGACAGAGAAACCCTCTTAAACAATTGATTTATATAGATAAAAACTCAATAAATGGCCATTTTTAAGTGATATGAAATATGCTCAATGGAGCCGGTTGCAAAACTCATTTAATACTGATTGTTCGCCTTTGAATTAAGTGAAAATCAAGATTAAAGAAATCCGATTTGTTAACAAATCAAAATTTCTGTTATACCATCAAAAGTATAAAAGTGAAACCCCCCTTTTGGCACAAAACACCCCAATTACAATCTTTGTTGGACTGAAATTTTTGATTCCCAAGGACATTTTTTGAGCTTTGCTGGTACCTCATTGGTTAAATTATAATAATTTTTAATATTTCCGCAATAATATATTTAGCTTAGGTAACTCGCAAAAAATAAAATACCCATCCGGGGCTGGAGCAACGGATTGGGGTAACCACAAGGGATTACCCCTACGAACCATTAATGACGGTAGGGGCAATTCTTTATGGTTGCCCTGGTAGATTATTTTTTGCGAGTTGCCTTATACAAACTGCCAATAAAAATTATTTATCTTTTTAGATAGAAAATTTAAAAAAAATCGGATTTCTAAAATCTTCACGTTGTAAGCTCTAAAAAATTCACTTGTCAATAAACTCACTTGTTTTTGGCTGCCTATCAATAAAAAACGATTTTTTGAAATAAAAAAATAAATCGACTTTCTTTGAACTGAAACTCATTTTTAAATCTATTTCCCCCTTTGGCAAGGTTAGGAGAGAAATTCGGACTATTTTCCATAGCGAAGGTACTACAAATTTTACTTATACCAAAAAAATTAAATTTTATCAACAATCATGAAAAAAATCATCAAAATTATTATCCCCCTACTGATTTTAGCGATTGGTTTTGGCGGGTTTAGATACATGCTAAAAAGCAAGCCCAAAAATCAACCAATTGAAAGAGAGGAACAAGCATGGGTAGTGACAGTTGTACCCGTCATACCCACTACTCTGGCACCAACTGTAACTCTATATGGACGAATAGAAACCCCCCGAACGGCCACTTTACGCACTCCAACACTATCGCTCAGCGCGAATGTCGAAGTGACCGAAGTACCGGTACTTGAAGGAAACAGCGTCAAAAAAGGAGATGTTTTAGTACGCTTAGAAGACAACGATAGTCGTCTTAACCTGACACAACGCGAAGCTGAACTTGCCGACATAGAAGCACAGATTGAACTTGAACAGCAACTTCATGCCAGTAACCTCACCGCGATTACCCATGAAGAAACCTTACTTTCATTAACACGAAAATCGCTTGAACGGCTTCGTAAACTCAAAAAACAACGAGTCAGTTCACAATCCACTTTCGAGGAAGCACAACAAGCCGTAGAACGGCAAATGCTAGCACTCACTAATCGGCGTTTAGATATACAAAATCACCAAGCCCGTTTAGCCCAACTACAAGCCAAACGGACGCGCGCGTTGGCGATGCGCGATATAGCGCGATTAGAACTGGCACGTACCAAAATAACCGCCCCATTGACTGGCGTGATTGCCAAAGTAGTGGTAGCGGTTGGAGACCGAGTACGTAGCGGAGATGCACTGCTATCAATATATGACAACGCCGCTTTAGAACTACGGGCACAAATTCCCAGCCACCATCAAACTACCGTGCTAAATGCCTTAGCAGATGGCTACCAATTAAAGGCGCACGCGCAAATCAATCAAAAACCGATATTGTTGCAACTTGACCGAATCTCAGGACAAATCAATCCAGACAGTGGTGGCATAGATGGCCTATTTCGTGTCAAAAAAGGCTCACGCCTGCTACGTTTAGGACAATTTTTGAGCCTTTTTTTAAGCTTACCTAAACAAGCTGATATTGTCGCGCTACCATTTGAAGCGGTTTACGGAACCAACCGTATTTACAAGTTGGCAGATGAACGCATGAAAGGACTCACAATTGAACGAGTTGGTGAACAACTGACATCGGATGGAAAATCACATATTTTAGTCCGCAGCCCAGAATTACAACAAGGCGATCAAGTGATAATCACCCAACTACCCAATGCAATGGAAGGATTAAAAGTGAGGGCGGGATTCAAAACGGAATAAACGGGCTGGTTGTTCGCCCGTCTAGGAGAACATAAAGGGGGGCTTTCCCGTTGGGATTGCCCCGGAATGCAGGTTTGACATTAATTAGCTTGAGTATTAGCCCCTTTTCTCTCAAACACGTCCGTCATTGAGGACATAATTTCTCGACGAATGTGCGTTAAACGAGGTTTCTCTTCTTCCGAAAACGGTAACGGGCGACAGGCTTGCATCGCATGTAAACCCAATCTGGCCGTCAAAACACCACTGCCCAACCCTTGCGCCACTTGGGCAGACATCACGGATAGCACCGAACCACCCAATATTTCCGCAACGCTGCCAGCAACCATCTCACTCACATCAGCATAAATCAAGTTTTGCAACACACCCGTTATTAAGCCAATTGAACCTAAAAAACCCGGTCGGCCACCATATAGGGCGGCAATGTCCCGAATCATGCGGACATTACGCCAAAGCGTCAATATCGCATCTAATAGAGCGATTTGACTGATCATCACCATCAACGCCGTTTCCTTAGAACGTTGAATGACAATGCGATGAGCTTGTTGATCAATATCTTTCATCACTTGACGGGAAAACAAGCTACAGACTTCCCGATCATGATGAGTATCATTGAGCGTCAGATAAAAACGATCCACCCGTGCTTTAATCTCCGGGCGGTGTCCGTAAAAGAGGACTATTCGGTTGATATACTCCATCGCATGACCATAGTCATCTTTTTCCATCAACTGTCGGCCATCTTTTTGGAGTGCCGAGACAGTGCGTAGCCGCCGTAAATTTTTATAAGCTCGCCAAGTCAGGGTTAAGGCGGCACCAGCAATCGCGACAATCAAACCGAAAAACAGACTCCCCAGAAACAAGCTGCTGTTAAACTGTTGAGCGATAAAATGGTAGGCATCAACCAGTAGCATCAACACCAAGAACACACCTAAGCTGCCTACTAACAACAGCCAAGGCGAAAAACGGCTTGAAGGCAATGATTGTGGAACAGTCGTCGATTGTACCACCGGTTCGGGTTCATACAAATCTAATTCCAATTCAGCTTCTTCCGGCAAAATCACCGCCGGCGTGTAATCCAAAGTGATGATTGCCTCCTCTTCGGCGAGGGTTTCCACCTGATCCAGTTCAAAAAACCGGGGAGCTGTCAAAACTTCTGTAGTCATTTTATGGGTTCTCCTAATTAGATAATATTCACATAAGGAATCCAATACAAATAAAAATCAATAACTTACATACAATTAGTGACTCGTAAGTTACATAAAAGGTTGGTTGCCGGTTAAGTGATTAAAATTTATCACCCAGTAAAAATTCCAGGGCGCGATCCAGACGAATATGAGGCAATCCGCTGCCATGCACATTAGCTAAACGGGGCGGTTTAAACTCCATAAAACGAAAACGTCCATCAACCCATTCTTCTGGCATCGGCACTTCCACCGGCACTTCTCCCGGAAATAACGCCACCGGTTTATCCGAATCAATAGGCACCCCCTTGATACAAGGAATCCGTTGTCCCTGAAAGGTGGTGTAAGCCGCCTGAGTACATTTCACCGCTGCCAGTGCCAAGGTTTCGGTATCCACACCCTCAAATGTCGCATAATTGTGAGAACTCGCCAACATATTTTGAAGAAAACGCTCCAAATTAGGCAACTGATTCGGAGTCACATGATCCGCCTTAGTCGCGGCAAAGAGTATTTTATCTATTTTCAAACCGCCAAACAGTTTATTGATCAGTCCCGATTTACCATACTGAAAACTCTTTAATACCATATTGAGAGCATTACGCATATCAACAAAACTGGCGTAACCGGAATTAAAAGCTCTAAGCACATCGGCCAACACGATTTGGCGATCAAAACTTTCAAAATGCTCCTTGTAAAATTTTTTGACCAGATGCTCTTTATAATAATCATAGCGTTTTTTCATCTCCGCATAAAGGCTGTTTTCTGAATAAAGGCCCTCTGGTCTCTCAAACAGTGGACAAAATTCTAACAACGGTGCGCCTTTTAAATCATCACCTGGCATCGTAAAACGTCCCGGTTGCAGCAAACTTAAACCATACTGCGGTTCTTTGCAACGGTGCAAAAAATCGGTATAAAGTTGACTGGCTTGACGCAAGGTGGTCTCATTGACTTCACCCATTGGATCAATTTCCCGAAGACAAGCCCGCCATTCTGACGACAAAGATAAGCGCGGCTCTTTTTCGCAAGCCTCAGCAATTTGTTCAGACCATTTCTCATAACTTAATTCTAGCAACGGTAAATCCAATAGCCATTCTCCGGGATAATCGACAATATCTACGCACAAAGTCTTAATAGGAGAAATATGCTTAAGAAAAGGATTACTGGACAAATAACGAATAACCAAGCGAATTTCGCTGATACCATTTGTCTGTTGAGGCCAAGTAGGAGTATCACCACCCAATTGTTCGATAGCACGATCATAGCGAAAAGACGGAATGTGCATATCGGGATGCGGCATCGGCTTAGTGCCTCGCAATCGCCCAGTACTCGCAATTTGAAAAAAGGGCAAATAGCTGCCCTCTAATCCATGCAACAATTGATGCACCAGCGAAGTGATAAAAACCGTTTTACCACTACGACTTAATCCGGTGACAGCGAGCTTAACTTGCCGATCAAAAGTACGATTAAAAGTCTCACTGAATTGTTGCGAAGATGAAAAATGGGAATTCCGGTTATCATTCATATATAATCCAATTTTTAGCCATGCAAAGTATTATTTTTAATAATAGCAATTCAAATAATCAATAAGCAACTTAACTATTTAATTTTTTCTGATATAGACATTATCAGGAGTGCAAGGCGTACCTTGCACGAGATGAGTCCCAACTTTGGTTTAGGAAGTCTAAACGACGGCTTGGACTTCATCACCCTAATTTCAGGACTACCAGATTTTTAACCTGGTCAATATAGCACTGCTTTTGAAATTTAAAAACCTACCGTTTTTTGAAGACCAATAACATACTCTATAACAGATTTTTAGATAACTTGTCAATACTGTGTCCTACCTAAATCCTCATCAAAAATGGAATTTTTCTTAATAAACCAATAGTTAATGTCAATTAGCCGATTTGTATGTACCTACCTATCAACAACCTATTACGGAGCAAATATGACATTTTATCGCTGGGAAGGTGAAGATTTAATACTCTCTGTACATGTGCAGCCCCGTGCGAGCAAAGCTGGTATTGTTGGCATCCATAACAATCAACTGAAAGTCAAAATCACCTCAGCCCCGGTTGATGGACAAGCCAATGCAGATGTGTGTAAACTTTTTGCTAAAATATTTGGCGTTGCCAAATCGCGGATTATTCTACAAAGTGGTCATACCAGCCGCGAAAAATGCTTTCGCATCCAGTCACCAAAAAAGTTACCAGAAATGATAACATCACCAAAGCTCAATAAATCTGATTTTTGAAAAGAAAAAAACTGGTCACGCCATTTCTCTGTAATCAACTATTCTATTCACTTACTTTTTTAAAAAATTTTACAATAACAAAAATGTTAAGTAAAATCTATCAAACAGTTAGCATTAAACACCAAAACCACCAAATTAAAGCCAATCAAAACCTAAAGTTTTGACAAACAATAATTATTTGTACTAAAATTAACCAATCTGAAACTTATCGATTAGCCTCAAAATCTTTATAGTTACAGATATTTAAGAGTACCAAGGTCATTTAAAAGGTGATAGAGGTT
>Ga0233403_10000496_pt1 | contig 18575 bp, 1 predicted proteins | sample Na_oxic_1_MG_FD_179866 | JGI IMG/M metagenome (GOLD analysis project Ga0233403, IMG submission 179866) | Seawater microbial communities from Saanich Inlet, British Columbia, Canada - Na_oxic_1_MG | ecosystem: Environmental > Aquatic > Marine > Inlet | place: Canada: British Columbia | collected...
CAGCATAGGATAGTGTTGAAGATGTTGGGCCAAACGAGTCGTTGCCGCTTCCAAGGCAGATTCAGTTTTCGCTGAGAGCACCAGTAGTTGCCACGGTCGATTATCGCTACTTTGGTTTTCTGCTAACGGAACCGGTGCTTCTTCCAATACCACATGGACATTAGTACCCCCAATGCCAAAAGAACTCACACCAGCGCGGCGCGGCGCATCCTCTGCTAGCCATGGGGTCAGTTGAGTATTCACAAAGAATGGACTATTGGCAAAATCAATTTGCGGATTCGGTTGTTCAAAATGCAAACTGGGTAGCAACATCTGATGTTTTAACGCCAATACCGTTTTGATCAAACCCGTTACCCCGGCCGCAGTATCCAAATGACCCACGTTGCTTTTCACCGAGCCAATGGCACAAAAACCTTGTTTCTGCGTGTGTGCCCGATAAGCTTGCGTTAGGGCCGCTATTTCAATCGGATCACCTAGGGTTGTTCCCGTACCATGTGCTTCTATATAACTAATTGATTCATAATTAATGCCACGCATCGCTTCGGCAATGACCGCAGTTTGTCCGTCAACACTTGGTGCCGTATACCCAACTTTTAACGCACCATCGTTGTTAATCGCTGAACCTTTGATAACGGCATAGATACAATCGCCATCAGCTAAGGCTTGTTCTAATCGCTTCAAGACCACAATACCCACGCCACTACCAGAAACTATGCCAGATGCGTTCGCATCAAAAGCTCGACAATGACCATCAACCGCTAAAATCATCTCTTCTTGATACTTATAACCGGTAGTTTGGGGAACACCTATTGTCACACCACCGGCCAATGCAATATCACATTCGCCATGGCGCATACTTTGACGGGCTAAGTGAAGGGCAACCAATGAGGTTGAACAAGCCGTTTGCACATCAATGCTCGGGCCCTTGAGATTAAATTTATAAGAGGTTCGCGTGGCTAAAAAATCTTTATCGTTACTGAGCATCAATTGATAGGGGCCAACCGTTTCCAAGAGATCTTCATGCTTAGATAGATTACGAAGCAAATAAGTATTTAGCCCAATGCCAGCAAAAACCCCCGTACTTTCCGAAAGGTGATCCACATTGTAACCCGCGTTTTCAATGGCTTCCCACGCACATTCAAGGAACAGGCGTTGTTGGGGATCCATGATTTCCGCTTCTCGTGGCGATAAGCCGAAAAAGGCAGCATCAAATAAGTCAATGTTCTCCAAAGCACCATTAGCTTTGACGTAGTTGGGATGGTTTAATAATGCACGATCAATCCCGGCCGCTAGTAGTTCTTCATCCGAGAAGAAGGTGATTGATTCAACACCGTCACACAGATTGTGCCAAAAAGTCTCAATATTGCTTGCGCCCGGAAAACGACCCGCCATCCCAATAATCGCAATCTCTTGATGGTCAGAGGCTGTTGATATTTTTCTAACTGAGGAAATAAGTTGTGTATCTTCTTGGGTTAAATGTGTTGCTAACGCATGGACCGTGGGATATTGAAATAGTTCGACCATGGAGAGGGATTGCCCAAAAATCGTCTGCAATTCGTGATGCACACGCACCATCAGCAATGAATGACCACCTATTTCAAAGAAATTGTTATGAATACCTATTTGGTCCACTTGTAGTGCTTGTTGCCACACTTTAGCAATTTTCTGTTCGGCTTCGGTTTGAGGAAGGATATAATCATCTAATATAGCTAAGTTTGGTGCCGGCAATGCATGGCGGTCAATCTTACCATTTGGCGTTAAGGGGAGTTGCTCTAGTACTGTGACGCTAGCTGGCAACATGTATTCCGGTAGATGATTTTTTAGCCAAGAGCGAAGGGTTGTTATTATATCATCAGTTACAGATTCATCTTCATCTAAAGTAAGATAAGCAGCCAAACTAGGATTATCATCATTATTATAAACGACCACCACAGCTTCTTTAATGACTTCGTGTTGGCACAAGGTCACTTCAATTTCAGAAAGTTCAATGCGAAAACCGCGTAGTTTTACTTGATGGTCAAGACGACCCAAGTATTCAATATTGCCATCGGGTAAATAGCGAACTAAATCACCCGTTTTATAGAGACGTGAATCAGGGTTAAAGGGATTGGGTATGAATTTAGCTTGAGTCATTTTATCATCATTCAAATAACCCGCTCCAACGCATTCTCCCCCAATATAGAGTTCACCTGCCACACCAATCGGCAAAAGTTTATGAAATTTGTCTAAAATAAAGAGCTGGACATTGTAGATAGGCCGACCTATTGGTATGGTTTTATCTAAGGTTGGCTGGTTTAATAAATATGCCACGCATACGTCGGTACACTCGGTCGGGCCATAGCTATTAATAAGCTGTGCTTGACAAGATTCGGCCTGTAACCATGACCAGAGTCTTGGTAATGAAATAGGTTCGCCTCCTAAAACGGCATAGCGCAATGACGCTAGTTTTTGGAAAGAACTGTGATTCGTTTCAGTGAGTGGGTAAAAGGCACTGGGCGCACAATTAATCCAAGTGATTGTTTTCTTTGCAATTTGTTGGGTTATGAACTTGGGATCATAGTATGCGTCAGACAAAATATGCAACTGCCCTCCCAAAATCAAGGGTGCAAAAAAGTTTTTCTGAGTGAGATCAAAACTGAAAGGGGAAATAATGAGGGTACTATCTTCAGCCGTTAGTTTTAAGTCTGTCACAAACCAATTGACTAAATTGGTAAAACCTTGATGAAAAACACCGGCACCTTTAGGCCTTCCGGTTGATCCCGACGTATAAATCATATAAGCCAAATTCTTATGCCCGCTTTGTCTGGCGGGATTCTCCCCTACACCTGCCGCAATATTTTCCCATTCGCTATCCAAACAAATAACGAACGCTGTCGAGACTGGCAATCGTTCCAGCAAATGACTTTGACTTAACAACACCGGGACAGAGGAATCTTCCAACATGAACAGCAAGCGTTCTTGCGGATAATCCGGGTCAAGCGGTACATAGGCACCGCCAGCTTTAAGGATGCCTAATAAGCCAATAATCATCTCTAAAGAACGCTCGACACAAATACCGACTAAGGTTTCAACACCTATCTCCAACGTGGTTAGATAATGGGCTAATTGGTTTGCTTTGATATTCAATTCCCAATACGTCAGACGGTGTTCCCCAAACACCACTGCCACGTTTTCAGGGGTTTTATTGACTTGCTCCTGAAATAGATCCACCAGAGTCAGATCAATAGGATAATCCGTTTCTGTTTGATTCCAAGCCAGTAATTGTTGTTGTTCTGCTATCGTGAGTAACGGCAATTGACAGAGCGGTTGTTCTGGATGGTTAACAATACCCTCTAACAAGATTTGGAAATGTTCGCTCATTCGGACGAGGGTTTCTCGGCGGAATAAATCGGTATCATATTCCCAATCACATTGTAAAACGCCGTTAACTTCCACAATGTTCAAGAGTAATTCAAATTTGGCTACCGTTGTTTCCAGCTCAAGAAATGAAACTTTTAAGCCGGCTAAGTTGAATTCTTCTCGCGGCGCATTTTGTAAGACGAACATCACTTGAAACAGGGGTGAGTAACTCAAACTACGTGAAGGATTCAGCTTTTCCAGCAGATATTCAAATGGAATATCTTGGTGGGTATAGGCTTCAAGCGCTGTTTGCTTAACCTGCTTCAGTAATTCATTAAATGTCAAGTCTCCTTGAATTTGAGCGCGTAATACGAGAGTATTGACAAAAAATCCAATTAAATCCTTTACTTGATGATGAGTACGGCTGGCAACGGGGCTGCCTATAACCAAGTCATTTTGTCCACTATAACGGTACAACAGCACGTTAAAAGTGGCCAGTAAGGTCATGTAAAGGGTTACACCATATTGTTGACTGAACTGATTAAGAGTTTGCGTGAGTTCCTTGTTCAAAGTGCTTTTGTGAACCCTGCCTTGATAGCCTTTCACAGCTAGGCGTGGGTAGTCTGTAGGTAATTCCAATAATTCCGGCACGTTGGCAAGTTTATTTCGCCAATAAGCGAGTTGTTGATCTAAGACTTCACTTTGTAACCAACTTCTTTGCCAAGCGGCATAATCTGTATACTGAATTGAAAATTCCGGTAGTTTAGGTTCCTTATTTTGGGTATAGGCAGTGTATAACTGACTCCACTCTCGAACCAATATGCCCAATGACCAGCCGTCACTGATAATGTGATGCATATTACACGATAAAACATACTTTTGTTCACCCAGTTTAAGCAGGTGCATACTCATCAGAGGACCCGTGTTCAGGTCAAACGGTGTTTGCGCATGATTGGCCATTTGTTCGGCAACCAAACGTTGTTGTTTAGTCTCAGATAACTCACTGAGGTCAGTAATGCTTAGCGGGTCATATACGTTGTTAAGTTGTATACAAGGTGCCCCGTTGACGGCTGGAAAACAGAGACGCAAATTCTCATGACGTTCAACTAAAGTGCTCAAAGCGCGTTGTAATGCATTTTCATTGAGTTTACCGCTAAGATGCAGGGCAGCTGGGATGTTATAAGTGGCACTTTGACCTTCCAATTGTGCTAAGAACCATAATCGCTGTTGGGCAAAGGAGAGTGGGAGTGCGTTACTTTCACGAGCAATAGGTTGTATAAGTTCAAAGGTAGTTGTGCTCCATGATGGATTTTCTTTAAAGAATATCAAAATTTCGGTTTTACGCTCGCGCAATTGAGCACGCAAGTCATCTGTCATGACACCTTCAGGCGCACTTAAACGCAGTTTACCATCCTCAACCCAGAGCTTAATGTTCAAATCACTGATATAAGATAATAACTCTTCAATTTTTTTCATATCTCTTCCTCAATACGTTTGCTTTGATTTTCGTTAGATAACATCGTTAATTTTTGCATAGTTGACTGTGTTTTTTCAATATATTTAGCAACATGGGATATGGTAGGTTTTTCAAATAAGGCGGTTGCGGCTAAATAAAATACCCATAAATGAACACAAATTTTTTCAAAAAAATGGGTTTATCTACGGGTATATTATTTTCCCGCTATCGCCTAATATAATAGTTCTCTTTCCTATTAAATTTAATTTCTTTATATATCAATATGTTATCATTTTAATAAATTTTGTAACAGACTGAAATGAAAGATAAAAAATTATTTAGGAAAGAGGTATAATGTTCAAATCACTGATATAAGATAATAACTCTTCAATTTTTTTTCATAAAATTTTTTTCATATCTCTTCCTCGATACGTCTGCCTTTATCTTCGTTAGATAACATCGTCAAATTTTGCATAGTTGACTGTGTTTTTTCAATATATTTAGCAACATGGGATATGGTAGGTTTTTCAAATAATATGTGGATGGGCAAGCCTATACGATTAACTTTGCGCACTTCAGAAATGACTTGCGTACCTAACAGAGAGTCTCCGCCAAGTTCAAAAAAGTCGTCATAAATCCCTATCTCTTCAATACCAAGAAGAGATTGCCATATCTCAACCAATTGTTGTTCTGTTTGGGAACGGGGAGCAACATAGGTATTTGATAAATTGGGTCTGACATGGTATGAAAAAATTTTTTGAGAAGAAATTTTTTCTGAATCTACATCTACATCAGATTTTATCCACTGTGCCAGTCGAGTTTGCAAATCGCCGGTGGAAACGATTAACTGATTCACGAGAGGTGCCCATAAAATACTTTGTAATGCTTTGCTTCCTTCTTTTGGATACATCGCCAATTCTGCTAAAGCTATTTTTTCGCTTTCTCCAAATTGCCAAACATCCCAATTGATAGTTAACCAAGGGGTTGTTGGACAATTTTGGTTATGTTGAGAAACCAATGCATCCATAAATAAATTGGCGGCTGAATAGGCAGCATATCCCAGTCCACCTAAGACAGATGATAATGAGGACATTAATAAACAAAAATCAAGCGGTTTGTCTTGTAATACTTTTTTTAAAACCAAAGTACCGTGAACTTTGGGTTGAAATTGCCGTTCGCAATAAGTTTGGTTTAGCTGCTCCAAGGGAGTAAATTCCAACAAGCCAGCCCCATGAATAACGCCATGAAGCTGACCAAAGTGTTCCTCAATCTGGGTTATCACGGTTTGCATTTGCGCTAAATTAGCAACATCGGCTTGGGCAATAAAAAATTCTGCACCGTTTGTTTCCAATGCTTGTAATTTCTTGATGATTATACTGACACGATCATCCTCATTGTGATTGTTTAACCACTTATCCCACATCTTTCTAGCCGGGAAAGCTGATCGCCCGATCAAAATCAGTTTAGCGTGAACAGTTGTGGCTAAAAATTCAGCCAGTGTGAGACCAATCTGACCCAGTCCACCCGTAATCAAATATACCCCGTTTTCTCTTAAGTGTGAAACTTTTTCAACTTGATCTATTTGGATAGGTTCAAAGGTTTGTACCCAGCGCTGTTGTTCGCGGTAAGCAACTACTCGATCTGAACTGCGAGTTGCAAATTCAGCGATTAATTGATCGAGTAATTCTTGTCCTCTATTGGTTTCTAATGATGGAAGAACAATATCAATGCCACGACAATGAATGTGTGAATATTCTTGTTCAATTACTTTCACGGGACCAAGGAGGGTGGCTTTTTCTGGTTGCAATACTTCTCCACCGGTAACTGGCTGCGTTTGATTTGATACCACCATCAGTTGAAATTCTTCAGTAAATTCTTGTTTTAGGGCCTGCGCTAAAAAGAGCAGACTGTAAAATCCTCTCGTCTGTGCTTTGTCAAATTCTTCTAATTCTAGTTCTAGTGGATTGTGACCTTCCGCCGTGACGCTCCAAAGGTGAACGATTGCTTGTGGTAATTGATTGACATTGTGAAGTTCTTGGAATAAAGCCTCATAATCAGAGCTAAGTTGGGGGTTTATACTGTAGTGATATTCACCAAGTTGAGTGAATTTCGCACCTATCTGTACGGTAATTACTTTTTGTCCCCGTTGTTCCAGTTTATTTACCAATTGTGAACCCAAACCACAGCTATCGACAAAGATCAACCAGCGTGAAATAGCTAATGTTTTTGCAGTAGATTGTAATGCTAATGGCACAGTTGGTTTCCATAATGGCAAATAAAACCATTTAGCTAAGTCTAATTTCCTAAGCACTTTCCTTTCATTGTTCTCCATCCCTTCCTTCACTGATGGCTCAATCCAGTAACGCTGCCGGTCAAAGGCATAAGTTGGCAAAGGCAATCGCTGACGCTGTTCCTGAGCGTAAAATCTAGTCCAATCTATTGCCACACCAGCTAACCATAACTGCCCCAATGCAGTTAATAAAAAGGCGACATCTTCTTGCTGAAGCGTCGTTGGTCGCAACGAATTGAAAACGAACGGTATATTATGTTGGCGCGCTAAAGTCGCCAAGCCGCGCCCCGGGCCGATTTCCAAATACGCATGCTCGGTATCTTCCATAAGTGTTTGTAAACCTTCGGAAAAGCGTACCGTCTGCCGTAAGTGTTGACACCAGTATTCAGGGTCAGTCGTTTGAGTTGCAGTAATCCATGTGCCACTGAGATTAGAAATGTAGGGTATCTGCGGTGGATGCAAGTTCACTTGGGTCACTTGTTCACGGAATGCCACTAAAATGGGTGCCATCATGCTTGAATGAAACGCATGTGAGGTATGTAGTCGTCGGTATTCAATGTGCTGTGCTTCAAGTTGGACAACTAAAGCTTCAATCGCTGTGATGGTGCCAGAGACAACACATAAATGAGGAGCGTTATGGGCAGCGAAGGACAACTCATCGGTTAACAATGGTTGCATGTCTTCAACGGATAATCGTACACTCAGCATAGCACCGCTAGATAGGGATTGCATTAAACGACCACGAGCAGCCACCAATTTCAATGCCTCTTCCAATGATAATACACCGGCTAAGGTTGCAGCCACATATTCTCCAATACTATGACCAATCATTCCTACCGGGTTAATCCCCCAAAACATCCATAATTGAGCCAGAGCGTATTCAATAACAAACAGTGCCGGTTGAGTAATAGCAGTTTGTTTGAGTTTCTCTGTAGCCGCTTCGGTTTTTTCGTCACTGGGATAGAGAATGTCTCGTAAGTCCAAGCCTAAGTGGGGTTGCAGAAGAGTGCTACACTGTTCAACTTGTTTCCGGAAAGTGGTTTCCGTTTCATAGATTTCCCGTGCCATATTCACATACTGCGAACCCTGTCCCGAAAACATAAACACCACAGAACGGGTTTTCACTTGACCTGAGTTGGTAAAAACTCGTTTGATGTCCAAGGGAAAGAGAGTATTTTCTGCATCTTCAAGGTCAGATACCACTGCGAACCGCCGATAATCAAAAGCCCTACGACCAATACTCAGGGTATAAGTCACGTCTGCTATGTTAAGTTCGAGATGCTGTTTTAAATGATTGGCTAAATTGATGCTTGCAGCTTCCAAAGCTTTAGAAGTCTTAGCAGAAAGTAAGAGTAATTGCTGTTTTCTCCCTTGCACAAGAGTTCCCTTGTTCCCCTGCTCAACAGGCTCCCATTCTTCCAATACCACATGAGCATTCGTGCCACCTACACCTAGGGAACTCACACCAGCACGACGAGGTGTACCGTTGGTTGTCTTCCATTCAGAGAGTTTAGTATTGATATAGAAAGGACTATTAGCAAAATCAATCTTCGGATTAGGTGTCTCAAAATGTATCAAAGGTGGAATTTGGCGGTGCTTTATGGCCAAGATAGTTTTGATTAAACCGGCCACACCAGCCGCTGAATTGGCGTGTCCAATATTGGCTTTTACAGAGCCAATGGCACAAAAGTTCTTCTTCTGAGTTTTGAGTGCAAAAGCCTTGGTAAGCGCAGTAATTTCAATGGGATCTCCTAAAGTGGTTCCCGTTCCATGAGCTTCAATATAGCTAATCGTTTCCGGATTAACCCCAGCAATATGTTGTGCCATTGCGATCGCGTTGGCTTGCTGATGAGAATTGGGTGCAGAAAAACTCAGTTTCAAACGACCGTCATTATTAATGGCCGAACCTTTGATCACAGCATGAATGTTATCTCTATCTTCTACCGCATTTTTGAGTTGTTTCAAGACGACAACGCCTACACCATCACCGAAAACAGTTCCGTTAGATTTAGCATCAAAAGGACGGCAATAGCCATCTGGAGACTCTACAGAGCCTTCTTCACACCAATAACCCGTTCCTTGAGGAGCAACATTAGCACCACCTGCTATTGCCATATGACATTCTCCATTCAGTATGCTTTGGCAAGCTGTATGAATAGATACCAGAGAGGTTGAACAAAAAGTAAGAATAGTTAAAGCTGGCCCAGTGAGATTTAATTGGTAAGCTATTCGGGTAGCAAAAGTATGTTGGCTAGCAGTAAATATCGTTAGTGGCTCATTTTTTAAATGATATAAATTGTTTAAAGAGTATTCGATTCCTGATGGGCCAGCGTAAACACCAATCGAAGAATTGTCTGTTTCAGAAATGTACCCTGCCTCTTCAAGTGCTTCCCAAGCGCATTCTAGGAACAAACGAGATTGGGGATCCATCCGCAAAGCAGTTGGAGTATCAATGTCAAATAGAGTCGCGTCAAAGCTTTCTACTTCTGAGAGATGAGGTTTGGCTTTGACATAGTTGGGGTTCTTTAGGTCAACCGGATCGACACCATTGGCTAACAATTCTTCATCAGAGAAGCGAGAGATCGAGTCGACACCATCTCGAAGATTCTGCCAAAATTCGTCGAGATTGCTGGCCCCTGGAAAACGACCTGCCATGCTGATAATCGCTATGGCTGATTCGTCAATATGATTCTGAAAATTAACCGTCATAATTTTCTATCCTTCCTTTTAGACTAGCCATATAAGGGATTACAAAAAAATAATATACCCATTTCTAGCCGAATTTTTTTAAAAAAAACGTAGGTGAATAGTTTGAGGTTGGGTATGTGATTTATTTGGAAGTCCCTAAAGTGTCTAAAGCTAGTTTTCGCCGCTGCTGACGAGAGTCCTTATTATCCCTAGGTTCTTTATGGATGCTCTCTTGGTTTTCAGCTATCATTTTTGGACTTTCAGTTTTTGGTTTTAAACTATTTTTCTCCACAACACACTTAGCCAATGAATGGATAGTTGTATAGTTTAACAAGTCAGTAATTGGAAGGTCTCGTTCTAATCTTTTTGACAACTTAGCACGAACTTGAACTATAATCAAGGAGTCTCCTCCTAAATCAAAGAAGTTATCATGTATCCCAATGTTTTTAATTCCCAGAACTTCTTGCCAAATCAAGGCAATAGTTTGCTCTATTTGACTTTGTGGGGCCTCATAAGCTTGGCTTAGGTGAGGTCGCTCAGACGATAGTTCAACAGAATTGGTCTCATCTGAAGACTGGTTTTGGGTCAGAAGACTCACCTGCTTAATCCGATGCTCAAAATCTGTTGTTGATACGATAACTTGAGTTCTTCGGCTCTCAATAATCCGATTAAAGCTATCTACCCCTTCTTGGTTCAATACGCCATATTCATCAATCCCTGCTAACAATGGATTTGATTGCTTACGTTTTCTAGGTTTTCCAGATTGTTGAGATCGTTCAGGCTTTTCAAAAACCAGTTTTTCACGAATCTCTTCATTTTGAGAGAGAATAATTTTGCCAATATGTTGAGCTTGTGCCATGTATTGAAAAGCACTAATCGCCTCTGTGATCGGAAATACTTTATAAGGAAGGGGGCTGAGATTTCCATCTTGGAAATGTTGGAGCAATTCCTCAAAAACCGCATTGAAGTTAGGAATATCAGACCTGACTTGAAGTGCCGAAACTGTTATGCCTTTCTCAAAGGCTTTTAGTCCCAATTGACTGTTTTCTAAGATATCCCTGAGACCTATTTCCAAAAATCGTCCATAGGGAGCTAAAAGCGATAAGCTCTTGAACAGAAATTCTCCAGCCAACGAGTTCAAAACGACATCAACACCTTTGCCGTCAGTGTACTCGTTCACTTGTTCAACAAAATCAAGAGACCTTGAATCCATTACATATTTAATCCCCAAAGATTTAAGAAAGTCTCGTTTTTCAGGTTTGCCTGCTGTGGCAAAGATTTCCGCTCCTATCATCTGGGCAATTTTTACAGCAGCAAGTCCAACCCCACCAGCGGCTGCATGAATTAGAATCCTTTCACCTTTGCGAAGTCTACCGAACTCTCGCAACATATAATAAGCAGTCTGAAAAGCAGTAGGAATTGTTGCCGCTGCCTCTAAACTTAAATGAGCTGGTTTAGGCACGACTGAAGAAGCCGGAGTTGTGACAAAGGCACTAAAACCTGAAGATGAGGAAGTCGAACAAATCACTTCGTCTCCAATGTTGAATCTGTCAACTCCTTCTCCAATGCTGGCAATAGTTCCGGCACATTCAAATCCGGGAATAATAATTCGGCCATCTTCTATCCATTTTGGGTCAACATTAATCATTCCTATTGCTTGGAGAACATTCTTAAAGTTTAATCCCGAAGCAAAAACCTCGATTTCCACCTCCCCTGACCCTGGTTTTTGTCGAAGCGCAGGATAAAATGCCAGTTCATCTAAGATACCCGGTTCGGAAATTCCTAAGTTAAAGTTCTCAATCTGTTCAGATTTTATAGAGAGTGGTGAACTGTCAGTCGTTACATAATCAACGCGCTTTTGTAAATAATTTTCAATTTCAATCAGTTCTGTTCCATGAGAATCCAAGAGGGATAGATTGAGTGATTGAATGCTTGAATCATTTTGTTCATTTACTGTGCCGTAGGTATAGAATTTGGTGGGTAAAGAGCCTTTGATCCTTACTTTTTCATAGGAGTAGGGCAGGTAATTGCCTTCCTTTACGCCACCAGTAAAACCCGTCGCCACATCTAGGATGGCAGGATGTAATTTATAGGACTTGAGATCATTGGAAAACTCTGGGGGGAGTTCAAGAAGAGAAAAACGATCTTTTTTCCCAGTCTTCAGCCACTTCATGTTGTTCCACCATCGCGGACCAAACTGAATAAATCCTGAGAAGGACTGTAGATCAGGGATGGTTGCCTCTAGATGACATTTTGCTTCTAAGTCATTGATATTATACTGAACACTCTCAGTGGCATCAATCGCCACAATTTCGCCTTTAGCGTTTTCGCGCCATTCTGTTGAATTAGAATCCTGACTTTGGATTGAAAATTCAACCCCTTTCTCTTTCAGTGTTAGTATGGTCCGAACTTCTTTTTCTTCATCTTCTTCTACTATCAAGCGTTCTAGAAAATAAACCTGTTGCATTTCAATTGCTGACTGTCCACTATGGTATTCATAAGCGGCTCTGGCTATTTCCAGATAGGCAGTTCCCACCAATGTTGCTTTACCCGTGACAATATGTTCGCCTAAAATCCAGTGGGTACGATGGCTTAATTTGCTGACATAGATTTCCTGAGACTTCTCAATGATACATTTGTCGAATAAAGGATGACTCAGTTTTTTGACTTCAAGGGTTTTCCTTTCAAGTCCTTGCTGAGAAGTGTCCACAGCCATCCCCACTTCTTGCCAAGTATCCCAGTTAATACTGAGGGTTAAGCGACGACTGTCAGCCGATTTGGCCTGAGCGTAAGCATCCAAAAAGTTATTTGCCCCGCAATAATCCACTTGTCCAAAGTGTCCCAAGGGAGAATCTATTGAGGAACAAACCACCATGAAATCAAGTGGCACGTTTTTGAACAGGGTATCTAATACTGCTGTTCCTTGGACTTTAGGTGCGAGTACACGTTCTGCTATTTCCCGTGTTTTCAGCTGAATGACACCGCCACTGGGAACACCAGCACTATGAATCACACCATTAATTTGGCCAAATTGATTTTGTGCGAGGGAAATCGCTTCTGCCATTTGCTGTTGATTTGCAACATCAGCACCCACCACCAATACTTCAGCACCCAGTTCTTCCAAATATTGAACTTTCCCAATTTTACGACTGGTGGGGTCTTCTTCACTATGGTCAGTTAACCATTGTTCCCATTTATGGCGCTCGGGAAGGGTAGAACGTCCGATTAGAATGAGTTTGGCCGGTACGGTTTTGGCTAAATGTTTGGCAAATACTAAGCCAATACCACCGAGTCCACCCGTAATAAGATAGACTCCTCCTTGTTTAAATGGAAGTGTTTCTAGTGTTTCTTTTGAGGGTTGTTCTAAACGTACTGGTTCAAAGGTTTGTACCCAACGATGCCCACCTCGATAGGCAATGAGATTATCCTCGGATTTTCCTTGTAGTTCGTTGAGTAATTGGCTAATCAGTTGTTCTTCATTTTGATTTGATGATGGAGATAGGACCACATCCACGCTGCAACAGTGAATATTACGATATTCTAGAGGAATCACCCGAACTGGCCCGATTAGGGTCGATTTTTCTGGAGTGATGGTTTCCTCACCATTGACATTTTGCAAATGATTGGAAACCATTACCATGTTTATCTCATCCTCGACATTCTGTTGTCCTAATGCTTGGGTGAGATAGAGGAGACTGTAGAATCCTAAGTTTTGAGCGGCTTCCACTGACTCAAGGGTTAATTGAGTCTCCTTGTTCTCAGTGACATTCCACAAATGGACAATCGTTTTCGGAGTCAGCTTTTGAACTTGAAGGGTTTGAATTAATGTCTGGTAGTCATCCGCGTTACTGGGATTAATGCTGTAGAGGTCAGTATCAAGTTTGGCAAATTTATTTCCGGCCTTAACACTAACAACATCTTCCGTTTTAGCTTCCAGTTGTTTAACTAGCCCAGCCCCTAAGCCATATTCATCCACAAACACCAGAATTGGGAATTTTGCAGATATCTCGTTAGGTTTACTAGGTAAGAGAGGTAATGGTTTCCACAAAGGAACATAAAACCAATCCGCAATATCTGGCTTTTTGCCCAATGTCTCTTTCGCAGTCGAAACGATATCTACTTTTTGAGTAATGGGCTGCTTGTTCGGTTCTATCCAATAGCGTTTCCGTTCAAAAGGATAGGTGGGTAAAGGAACGCGAGAATGTTTTTCTTCACCATAATAATTATCCCAATTCACCTCTGTTCCGGCTAACCACAGTTGACCTAAGGCATTAAGTAAAAACGTTACATCCGATTTTTTTTCTTGAGGATGGCGTACTGAAGTGAAAGTCATTTGTTCGGCCGGCTTATCGGGATGGCGTTTAGCTAAAGTACTTAAAGTATGTCCGGGTCCTACTTCTAAGAGAATTTGGTCAGGATTATCAAAGAATTGTTTGATGCCATCCGCAAAGCGCACGCAGGCGCGCAAATGTTGGGCATAATAACTGGGTTCGGTGGCTTGTTTAGGAGTTATCCAAGTTCCCGTTACATTGGACACAAAGGGAATTGTTGGCGCATTAAGCTTAACCGATTTCACCTGATTGGTGAAGGCTTCTAAAATCGGTTCCATCATGCTCGAATGGTAGGCATGGGAGGTATGAAGACGACGACCTTCAATGTCTTTGGTTACTAATTTCTTCTCCAAGACTTCAATGGCTTCGGTTGTGCCTGAAACGACGCAGTTAGTTGGACCGTTAACCGTGGCTATTTGTAGGGAGGTTCCCTCTAATAAAGGTTTTACCTCATTTTCTGGTAAGGGAACAGCCAACATTGAGCCATTGGGCATAGATTGCATGAGTTTACCCCGTGCAGCGACTAAGCTTAAAGCATCTTCTAAATTGAAGACACCGGCTAAGGTTGCGGCCACATATTCGCCAATGCTGTGACCTATCATCGCTACAGGCTCTACGCCCCAAGCCATCCACAATTTGGCTAAAGCGTATTCAACCACAAATAAAGCTGGTTGCGTGAGAGCAGTTTGTTCCAGTTGTTGTTTAATTTCCGGCGTTTCAGTATTTGGATACAGCACTTCACGCACATCAAGATTAAGAAGAGGTTTCAGAAGTTCAGCACATTTATCGACGTGTTCACGAAAGAGGATTTCATGTTGGTAGAGCCCCAATGCCATATTGACATATTGTGAACCTTGTCCAGAAAACATGAAGACAACTGGTCGTTGTTCAGTTTCTTGGGCTTGCGTGAACAGACGCGCCGGTTCGTGGTTATTCAAGATATTCAAGACATCATCTAGGGTCTGACCGACCAACATGCGGCGATGTTCAAAACGCTTTCTACCTGTGCTGAGCGTGTAAGCGACTTCCGCCAAATTCAGCGTCGGATTATGTTGAAGGTGTTGGGCTAAACGGGTGGTCGCTACTTCCAATGCAGATTCAGTTTTCGCTGATAATACTAATAATTGCCATGGTCGGTTCTTACCGACTTGGTTTTCTACTGACTGAACAGGTGCCTCTTCCAACACCGCATGGACATTAGTACCCCCAATACCAAAAGAACTCACACCAGCACGGCGTGGCGCATCTTCCGCTAGCCATGGGGTCAGTTGGGTATTCACCAAAAATGGACTATTGACAAAATCAATTTGCGGATTCGGTTGTTCAAAATGTAAACTGGGTGGCAACACTTTATGTTTTAATGCCAGTGCCGTTTTAATTAAACCGGTGACTCCCGCCGCTGTATCTAAGTGCCCCACATTGCTTTTCACCGAACCAATGGCACAAAAACCTTGTTTCTGCGTGTGTGCCCGATAAACTTGTGTTAGTGCCGCTATTTCAATTGGATCGCCTAAGGCTGTTCCCGTGCCATGTGTTTCTATGTAACTTATTGATTCGTAATCAATACCACGCATAGCAGAGGCAATGACAGCGGCTTGCCCTTCAACGCTTGGTGCTGTATATCCTACTTTTAATGCACCGTCATTATTAATCGCTGAACCTTTAATAACCGCATGGATATAATCACCATCTGCTATGGCTTGTTCGAGTCGTTTTAAAACCACAATACCCACGCCGCTACCGAACACTGTACCTGAAGCTTTCGCATCAAAAGCCCTACAATGACCATCTGCAGATAAAATCATCCCTTCTTGATACGTATAACCGGTTTTTTGGGGTATCCAAATTGACACCCCACCAGCCAACGCCACATCACTTTCTCCATTGAGCAAACTCTGACGAGCTAAATGAACTGCTACTAATGAGGTCGAACAAGCCGTTTGTACATCAATACTCGGTCCCTTAAGATTGAGTTTATAAGACGTTCGCGTCGCTAAAAAATCTTTATCATTACTGAATATAAATTGTGCGAGATTGGCTGTTTCAAAAAAATCTTCCTGCTGAGACAAGTTACGCAATAAATAATGATTCAATCCAACCCCTGCAAAAACGCCAGTGTCTTTTGAAATATTCTCCACATTGTAACCGGCATCCTCAATGGCCTCCCACGCACATTCGAGGAATATGCGTTGTTGGGGATCCATTATTTCTGCTTCTCGCGGCGACAAGCCGAAAAATTTCGCGTCAAATAATTCAATGTCCTCTAAAGTCGCATTGGCTTTAACATAATCTGGATTATCCAATTGTGCTTGGTCAATACCATTCGCCAGCAATTCTTCGTCAGTGAAAAATGAAATAGATTCAATTCCATCATGTAGATTTTTCCAAAAAGTTTCAATATTTTTTGCACCAGGAAAACGACCAGCCATCCCAATAATAGCAATATCTTGATTGTCTGATGCTTTTTCAGTTTCTATAACTGATACTGATGAGGTCTTTTGAGTCTCATCTTGGGTTAAATACTTTGCCAACGCCTGGATAGTGGGATACTGAAATAGCTCAACCATTGAGAGCGATTGCCCAAAAATCTTCTGCAATTCGTTATGCACACGCACCATCAGTAATGAATGACCACCGACTTCAAAGAAGTTATTAGAAACACCTACTTTTTCTAGTTGTAGCACTTTTTGCCACACTTGAGCAATCTTCTGTTCAGCTTCGGTTTGGGGTATAACATAATCTGCTTGAACAGTTAAGTCAGGATTTGGTAACGCTTTTCGGTCAATTTTACCATTTGGTGTTAAAGGAAGTTGCTCTAACACTGTAAAGCTGGCTGGCAACATGTATTCTGGTAAATGGTTTTTTAGCCAAGCACGAAGAATAGTTGCTACTTCTTCAAGTGGTGTTGCTAAACTTACATAAGCTGCCAAACTAGGATTATCATCCTTATTATAAATAACTACCACAGCTTCTTTAACGGCGTTGTGTTGGCTTAAGCTAGCTTCAATTTCACCCAATTCAATCCGAAAACCACGTAATTTTACTTGATTATCAACACGCCCTAAGTATTCAATATTACCATCAGATAAATAACGAGCTAAATCACCCGTTTTATAAAGGCGAGCATCAGGTTCGTCACTAAAAGGGTTTTTGATAAATTTTTCGTTTGTTAAGTCAGCCCGATTAAGATAGCCACGCGCTAAACCAGCACCACCTATATATAGTTCACCTGGTACTCCAATTGGAACTCTTTGTAGATGTTCATCTAAAATATAAACTTGGGTATTGCTAATGGGTTTGCCAATAGAAACATTCTCTTGAGGTTTAACTTGGTAAGCCATGACATCAGCACTGACTTCTGAAGAACCGTAAATATTTAATAAATTTCCAGAAGATAATTTTTCATAAAATAATTTAACTAATTGCTCTGGTAATGCTTCACCACTGCAAAACCAATATTTCATACCCACTAATTTCTGCAATTCTTTATCGTCTTGCTCTAAAATGGTTTTCAACAGAGAAGGAACTAAAACGATTCTAGCTATTTTATATTTAGACAGTATATCAATAATACCAATGACATCCAGCAGATTTGTTCCTGTCAACAATACCAAAGAATTACCTTTTAATAATGGAGAAAATAGTTCGGCTACATGATCGACAAAATTGATGGATGTTCGATGACAACAGACTTCTTGTGGTTCAAAAGGAAAAGTCTGCCACATCCAGTTCAATCTATTAACCATTCCTCGGTGGACACCTAACACTCCTTTAGGTTTACCAGTAGAACCAGAGGTATAAATTACATAAGCTAAATTATCAGGCCCAGCTTGTATAACTGGATTTTCTATAGAATAAGTCGCAATTTTTTCCCACTCAATATCCAAATCAACCGTAATTGCTGTCGATGTTGGCAACAGTTCCAACAAATGAGTTTGGCTTAATAATACTGATACCTGACTATCTTCCAACATAAACTGCAAACGTTGCTGCGGATAATTTGGATCCAGCGGCACATAAGCTCCACCAGCTTTTAAGATTCCTAACAAGCCAATTACCATTTCTAAAGAACGCTCAACACAAATACCGACTAAGGTTTCAACCCCAACTCCCAAAGTTTTTAGGTAATGTGCTAATTGGTTTGCTTTAGTATTTAGTTCAAGATAAGTAAATTCTTGTTTTTCAAAAATCAGTGCAATATTTTCTGGCGCTTTCTCTACTCGTTCCTGGAATAAATCTACCAGCGTTTTTTCAATTGGATAATCGGTTTCAGTCTGATTCCAAGCCAATAATTGTTGTTGCTCGGTTTTTGTGAGCATGAGCAATTCGGATAAACGTTGCTGCGGATTAGCTAAGACATCTTTCACCAAATTTTTTAAATGTCCTATCATTCGGCTTATCGTACTTTCTTCAAAAATATCAGTATTATATGCTAACTTACCGGTGAAGAAACTCTCATAATCAAAGAAAG